>Ga0210044_10001455_pt1 | contig 36069 bp, 29 predicted proteins | sample CryGey13umfilter_2_FD_183959 | JGI IMG/M metagenome (GOLD analysis project Ga0210044, IMG submission 183959) | Groundwater microbial communities from aquifer in Utah, USA - Crystal Geyser 4/9/14 3 um filter (SPAdes) (version 2) | ecosystem: Environmental > Aquatic > Deep subsurface >...
GCAAAAACCCGCGACTTATCCACCGCGCCCCCCTTTGTCCACAAGCCCCACAGGCGCCAGCCGTTTTGATTCGAAATTCGAAGGTCAAAACCGGAAGCTCAGACTCATACCTCTATTGGAATTGACTATTCCCGACCAATAGTCGCTGCATTTATCGACTGCAAACGCCAAATACACCCCCACCGCATCGGCATACGCCGTCGCGCCAGCGCCGACTTTGGCGAGGGCGAGTCCGTCGTCGGGCAGGCCGGCGGCGATGGCGTCCGCCTTCACCCGCTCGCGCGCTTCCTGCACCAGACCGGAGAAGGTCGTCAGCGCGACGAGTTGGCGGGGGGTGAAGAGGTCGCCCCAAGTGCTCAGTCCGTAGGGCGTGCAGTTGCCGCCGGTCATTCGCGTCGGAATGTCGCCTTCCGGCTTCCACGTCGGCTGCGCGGTCAGGGCAACGGCCTCCATTTCCGGCGTCGGTGCGAGATAGACGCGCCCACGTTTGCCTTCGGCGACGATGGCCATCAGTCGCGCACCCATCCGCCCAGCTTTGCCCTCGGCCTTGATGTAGTCGCCGGAAATCGGCGCGCCCGACATCAGGCATCCGAAATTGGCCCGTGCGAGCTTGGTGCCTGCCTTCGCGCCCACAGCATCCTGCGGCTTGCCCACCTTCACCGTGAAGCGATAGCTGCCACCTTCGATTACCGGCTCGACATACGCCTCCTTGCCCGCCTTGGTGGAGAGCATGAAGGTCGAGGCGAGCGGCACATCGACATTGGCGAAGGCCGGGTTGGGGCTTTTCACCGTGCGCGCCCACAGCCAGGCGATGACGGTGAGTCTCCGGCCGACGTATTTCTTCAGGTCGGGCCGCTCCTTAGCCATCGCCGCCGTGACTTCGATCTTGGGGTAGAGGTGGCCGATGCGCTTCTCGGCTTCGTCGCGCATCCATTGCCCGTAATAGCGCACGTCCTCGGCGAGGCCCTGCGCGCCTTTCCATTCCTTGGCGAACATCGCCCCCTCACCCTGCCCTCTCCCCCGTGCGGGGGAGAGGGTTCCATCCTCAGGATGCACCGGTGGTTTGCCGGCGAACTTGGGCGGAATCTCGATCATCGCCTTGTTGATCAGCACCGCCACCGGGTTCAGGTCGCTGGCATAGCTCTCCAGCCCCAGCCGCTGCGCTTCCAGCGGCAGCGCACCGCCACCGGCGAAGGGGTCATGAAAACCGGGCAGCTTGTAGCGGTCGAACAGTTCCCTGGCGCGCGGATGGTCGGCGTTCTCGGCGCAGGCGCGCCGCCAGCTCTGCCAGATCTCATCGCGCGCCTGCTGCAATACCGTCTCGTTGGTGGTGTTCTCCCACTTCACCAGTTCCTCGATGATGCGGAACAGCCGCTGCCGCTCCTTCTCCTGCGCTTTCTCGGTCTTGAAGATGTCCGGATGCGCCGAAGGGTCATCCACCATCTGCGCAAAAATCACCGCCCGCGCTGCCGCCAGCGGTCGACGCGCCCACCACAGGTGCAGCGTGGAGGGATGGCCGTGACGGATGGATTTCTCGCGCGCGCTGGCGATGTTGATCGCCTCCAGCGGCAGGGCGACTTCGATGAGTTTTTTCTTGGGTGTCATCAGGCAAAGAAGGTTCGTTGCAGCCAAGCAGCAAAGGTATCTGCTGCGGGCAACTTGGGATCGAGATAGCGAGCAGAAATGGCCTGCCCAAAGGGCTTGCCGGGCTCTTCCTGCCAGGCCAGCCAAGTGTGCATCTTGGCCTTGGGCTTTTTCAGTTCGCTGAATCGACACTGCGTATCTGGAATAGTGTCGATAGATTGTTCGACGTGGGCAAAAAGCGAATCCCCTTCAGGCACCAGAAAACGCAGGAAATTTTCGAGAATCCCGTTTGCCTGGTTGTCGGGCATCAGCCAGATGCCGACTCTTGGCAAGAGTGTGTTGGCCGGTGCGGCGATGACTGTTCCGTTTTGCGAGGGTGCGTCCGGGGTGTCGGTATAGCCAGCCAGTCTCAAGCGGTCGGTGACAGATTGCCAGCGGGCTTGAAGATTGGTGTCCGCATCGAGCAGGATGCCTAAGGCGATGACGTCGCTTTCCTTTAGCTGGACCGCAAGGTTTTCAAGCAAGGGATCTTTCCCTTTGCAATCGCGGATTTTGTCGATCAAACCAAGCTGTCGCTCTCCGCAGATGTGCTTGACGACATGCTCGTCATCCGCACCTTCCACCATCAACACGCGCTTGCCGGCCATCGTCAGCGCACCTCGATCTGGTCACGGGTGACGATTTCCAGTTCCTTTTCCGTGAACAAGGTCGGGATGATGCGGTCGTCCATTCTGGAGAGGCGAACTAGCACGCCGTCTTGTGGGCTCTCGCTGGCCGCTTGCTGAAACGCGCGCACGCAATCCCAGCTATGCGAGGTGGCAAACACTTGGACATTCAGGTCTTTCGCCAGGCGAAAAATGGTTCGCCAGATTTCGGTCTGAACGGAATAGTGCAGGCCATTTTCGATTTCATCGACGAGCAATACGCCATTCCTTGCATTGCACAGTGAAAGGATGATGCCGAACAGCCGGTTGACTCCGTCGCCAAAAGTGCGCAATGGCACAGGAGACGAGTAGCGAGTGCTCTTCGCGATGGCCGTTCGCGCGCGGGACCCTCGCTCTTCACTACCAATCACTGAAACAGCTTGGATGTCTTCGGAAATCACTTTTAGTGCCTTTACGATTTCTTGTTCCACATCAGTCAGTGCAATGGCATCCCAGAGAACCCCCATCTGGCTGGTTGAGCGTGAGCTAAATGGGTCCAAATAGACACAAGAAATCGGGCCGGTATCTGCTTCACCACGCATCGGGAAGCGCCTTTGAAGTCGATCGAGAGGCACGACGCGTTTTCGACCTGCAATATCCATGTCAAGCGCCGGAAACCCATCCACGTCATCAAACATATCTCCAGACGCTGGTTCATAAGAGACCATTTGTCGATCAGGATCGGCCTTTCTGATAAACCAGTTGATATTGGCATTTATGCGAGAAATCGATGCCGGCAGTGCGCCCTTGGCAGAGATGGAAAACCCATGCTTACTCGATGCGAGATCTGGGAATCCGGTAAACAGATTGCAAAAGGGCGAAAGATCAGTCGGCAAGTAAGTTCGTTCCGAATCGTTCGCGGAGCCTAGCTCTTCCCGATAGTTCAATATCTCAAAGATTGTCCGTAAAGCGCCACCCGTTGCAAGAATTCTGATGGCCTCAAGCAGGGTCGACTTACCAGAATTGTTTTTGCCGGTAATGAGGTTGATCTTGCCGAACGAATCAATTCGCAGGTCTGCCAGTGCCCTGAATCCATCGATTTCAAGACTGCTAATAAACGTTGTCATGGTTGGAATCTCCGATACTCCAAATTACGATTATCGTCAAAAGCGCGGATGGTCGGCATTCTCCGCGTAGGTGTAGCGCCAGCTTTGCCAGGTTTCGCGCGCGCGTTGGCCACGCTGATTCCCTCCAGCGGCAGCGCGACTTCGATGAGTTTCTTTTTTGTCATGGACAGGCTTGCAGCAGTATTTTGTTGGTGGTCAGTAAATTGACGCCGCCCATAGTCATGTCACGGTCGTGGGTGAGCAATTTCCAGCCATTCAGGCGACAGGACTGGATCAACAGTCCGTCGTTGAAATCGACCGTACCGTTCTGCACCTCACCCAGCACGGCGGGTATGTCGATATTGCCAAGTGGCGTGTCGTGCGGTGCGCTGGTTTTCAATATCTGCTTGATCTCAGCCACGGCGGCATGGAGAACTTTGATACCGTCGGCCGACTTACGAAAGTCTTTGAACTTCGGGTACTGGGTTCTCCAGGACGCGCCGTATTCGAGGCGAACGTAGCTGTTGAGGTATTCGCTCAGGATGAGGGCGTCGACCACGGGTTGGGCCTTCGCATGCAATAAACGGGAAAATGTTCCGGAATACACTGCTGCCCACCATGGTGCGGGTTGCGCCGTCGGCGGCAGCAAATAGAGCCAGATATTGGCGTCGATGAGTATGTGTTCGCCAGCCGAGAAAATGTAAGACGCGGCGTCGTGTGCTTTATTCTTCGTCTTCATCGACGACCTCTTTCCATGCGTGGTCATAGGCTGGTCGATTGGCAAAGTAGCGCTTGGCGTTTTCGATAGCACGCTCCAGCATGGCACGGTCATCTTCCGAAATATCGGAAAAGGCAAGGCGTTCCTTCAGGAAAGCCTCGTCGTACTGGCCGCCGTAGAGCTGACCAATGGCGGCATTCAAAAAAGCCGTGATCAGGTTCTGCTGATTTGCGAACGAAAGATTAACGGAGCGACCAGCCTTGAAGGCCGCCGTGATTTTGTCGAATATTTTTTGACCATCGTCGGTCGATACCCATACCGGGCCGCCGACGATGTCGAATATTTTGAGTGTGACGCGTTCAGCCATGGGGACTAGTCCTGTTTAGTTTTCCGATTCGGAGCGCAGACGATAACTGCTGGTATCCGCAGTGTTGATTTCAATGTTAATGACTGTACCCGGGAAAGATGTGTCGATGCGGGTCAAGGTTTCACCTTGGGGACTGAACTCCCAGTAGCCTCGGTCCGATACGATCTGTATGCGTCCCTTGTTCATGGTGATGAACTCCCGGATCAATTTAAGTCCGAGCCCACCGGGAACATTTCCTTTGCGGGTCGTGTTTCCCTCTTGCAAGGCCCATTCGATGGCTTTGTCGGAGTTCATTTTCATCCCCAACTCTTTGTATATCTTGCGGCGAATTCCAACCCCCGCGTCCGCCACACAGAAATCAAGGCGGTGCTGTTGCGGGAAATACTGGCCACAGGCAAAAATGCCGAGTTTACTTTCCGAGTGCATCGCTGCGTTGACAAAAATTTCCAGGATGCTGTTCTTGAAGCGTTCGGACAAGCCGGTTGACATGATCGGCAAATCCTTACCACGCAAAAACTGGTTCAAATAAGCTGCGAAATAGCGGTCATCCGTGGGAGTGAATCGGCGGTATGGAATGGTCGTGCCGTGTGTGTCTTCGCGCTCAGGGAAACCAAATCCGGCAAGGAAGCGGTTTTTCGCGAGTATGGTCTCGACACCCGGTCTCAGCCCGCCCAACTTGATCGAATTGAGATTATCGACGGCATGCGCGAACACCACACCGAGTGGTGCGCTCATGTTTGCGTCGAACCAGGTGCAAGCCGAGAGGTCGACATCTACAGTATCGAGCAGGTAGGTATTCAGAGCTTCCGCAAGCACGGCCAATCGGGTAAATCCCTGCTGATTGCTCCGGATTTCGCCCAGAGACGCCTTGGCTGAATTATTGCTCATAAGAAATCTGCCCGGACGGCGCGACAGGAGGCGGCAGAGCACCTTCAATTCGTTTCTTCCCGGGGTTCATTGGTTTCTGGTCAGGAAATAGCGGCGCTGCGGATCGCGCGGGCCGGTACCGACTTCGCGCACCTGCCCCCGCTCCACGAGGGCGACCAGGCGCGTGCGGGTGGCGCGGGCGGAGCGGTCGATGTGGCGCGCAATTTCGGATGTGGCGTGGCCTGCGCCGTCGGCGAGCAGCGCGACGACGGCTTGATCGAGGGTATCGAGGATGGGTGCGGCAACCGGCGCCGTGCGCAGGGTGACGCGGAAACGAAGACCGATCTCCTCCAGTTCCGGCTCGGCCAAGCCGGCCTCGCGACAGGCGGCCGCCATGCGCTGGATGCCGCTGCCCCACTGCTCGATCAGCCCCAGCTCGTGGAACACGCGGCCGATGACGCGGTTGCGCAGTCGGGATATACCCTGGCGCAAATCGTCCACGGTCAGGCCAAAAGGGAGCAGGCCGGGGCTTTCAACTTCCAGTCGGTTGCCGTAGAGGGCGATGCGGATCGGGGCGCCGCGCTGTCCATAGTCGGCGTGGGCGACGGCATTGATGACGGCCTCCCGCACGGCCACCGGTGGCAGCTCCCAACGGTCCTGCCGGCGCACCGCGCCGATGTCGGCGCCCCGCTGCATGTGCCTATGCACGAAGGCGATGGCTTGCTCGATGGCGGCTACAGGATGGTCTGTCAGCTCGGCATGGTCGAGGATGCGGGCCTTGTCCGTGCCGGCGAAGCGGCCGACCTGAATCCAGGCGTCGGGAAAGTGGCGGGTGCGGTCGCGGCCGAAGAGCAGCAGTCCGCCTACGGTCGGCACGACGCGGCCTTGATGGGTGGCGACAAGGCGCAGGGTGGCAAGATCGCGGCGAACCAGCTTGCGCACCGATGCAAAACACTCGGAAGCGACTCGGAAGTCGATGGCTTCCGAGTCGAGATCGGGCAGCGGCTGCTCGTCGAAGCTCTCGCCGAGGGTGTAGCGGCGCATCTCGGCGATCAGCTCGGCATCGGCACGACGATTTGTGGACCCCACGCGTACGTAGGTTCCGCCGGTGGTGCCCTCGCGGCGCAGGTGGTGGGGCCGGTTCGGGCTGGGATGAACAAGCACCGCGATGATGTGGGTGCGGCGCCAAGGCAGAATTTTGATATCCGGGACGATGCGCGGTTCGATGTGATCGGAAATCAGATTCGCCAGGCGTTCTTCGAGCGCGAGCGGATCCCCGACGCCACATACATTGCGGGTACCATCTTCCACCCCGATCAGCACGACGCCGCCGGCGGTGTTGGCAAAGGCGGCCAAGGTACGCAGCACGCCCTCCGGCGTGGCGAGATTGCGCTTGAATTCGAGCGTCTTGCCCTCGGTGCGGCGCAGCAGGTCAATAATGTCCATAGCTCTGCAATTTACTCTGAAGTCATGGCGCTGTCCATGCTGCCGAGTCGAATCGGCAAGGGTTCATCGCGGTGTCTCCGCCCGCGCCAGCAGGTCGGCAAAATCGTAGTTCACACTGGTGACGCCGAAGTCCGGCTCGCGCTGGAAAGGTTGGCGCAGGTAATGGGGCTGGTGGGTGTTTTCACCAGTGAATTCGACGATGGCGAGAATGAAATCGTCCGGCTTGTTGAGTGAGTAGAGAATTTCGTTTCTTGTCACTGTGATGGTCGGCGCGCCAGAGACGCGGCCTTTCACTTCGATGAAGCGCAGCTTGCCGGTGCCAGGAACGCGACTTTCGATGTCATAACCGAGCTTCTCGAATTCACGGTCGGTGGGCTCGAAGCCCAGGCTGCGTTCGATATCCATGACGATGGCGCGGGCGCGCGCGGCGCTGGCCTGTGTGTCGGCGGGCGAGGTAAAAGTCGGCGCTGGCGAGACGGCGGCTCTGCCACCCATGGTCTGCAACAGACCGACGGGAACGACCAGCAGGCCGCCCAGCACCACGGGCGGCAATGGGGATAGCTGGGCTTCGAGCTTCAGTTCTTCCAGCCGTTTTTGCAGTCTCCCTTGCAGGAGGTCGGCGCGCTTGCGGGCCTCGCCGGAGTTAAGCTTGGCGTTCGGTCTGCCGGCCTGCTCTTGCAGCTTGAGTTCTTCGGCGCGGTGGTCCCAATAGGTGATTTCCTTGGTGAGCCGATCCTTGACCGCCGCCTCGGTCTTGGCGATGAGTTCGAGTTTCTGGCTACGCACTTCGGCCATGTGTTCCGGCACCACGCTGGCAACGGCATAGCCTTGCGCTTTCTGCTCCAGTCCCTGTCCTGAGCTTGTCGAAGGATCGCGGTTGATCCACTGGCACTCGGGCCGGTTGAGGATGGCGTCGATGCCAGGTTCGCTTTCTGCTAGTGGGCGGTAGTCGAGATAGGGCGCGTAATGGACATGGCGGGTGGTGCCGACGGCATCCATCTCGACATAGAGCATGCGCTTGGAAACGACACGACGCTCTCCGGCGCGGGTGAGGCTGGCGTCCTGGATGGAATGCTCCAGATAGAACAGCACACGAGGCTGAGTGCCCGGATCGCGTTCATCTACCAGCACGGTGCCGCGTTTCAGCAGGTCGCGATTGCGCTCCAGCGTGAGGTCGATGACGGCGTCGAGCAGCGGGTGGCCGGGACAGACAAAGGCTGCCAGTGGCTCGCCCTGCGGAGCCACCAGGGACTTCTCGAAGGCGATACGTTCGTAACGCGGCAGAACGGGTTCGCCAAAGCCGATGAGGCGATCCCGGTTACGCACCGGGGCGGGAACATGGGTGATTTCGTAGCGGCGAGTTTCGCGTTGCTTGGCGGCGCCGCCGAGTCGTTTGAAGGCTTCGTGAAAAAAGGATTCGATGTAATGCGGTTGCAGGCGGCGGGCGTCGGCCCGTTCCATGTCTTCGCGAATGCGCTGTACCTGGCTGGCATCCATTACGTCGTGGGCAAGTACGCGTTCTTCGAGCAAACCCTGAAGGTGTCCACGGTCGAGCACGGTATCGAGCACAGTGGTCAAGTAAGCCTTGACCTCGGGTTTTTCGCCGTGGCGGATGGCCTCGATCAGCAGTTCGCGCAGGGATTTGCCCTCGAACTGGAGCTTGCCGAGTACGTCGAATACCTGGCCACCCAGCGCCTGCCGCGCGAGTTCGAGCTTTTCCAGCAGCTTGCGATAGACGTCGCCTTCACGGGTATCGTCCGCCACCAGATTCCACAGGTGGCAGACCTCAGTCTGGCCGATGCGGTGGATGCGCCCGAAGCGTTGTTCCAGACGGTTTGGGTTCCACGGCAGGTCGTAGTTGACCATCAGATGCGCGCGTTGGAGGTTGATGCCCTCTCCGGCAGCGTCAGTCGCCAACAGCACCTGCACCATGGGGTCGTGCTTGAAGGATTCCTGGACCTTGAGGCGCTCTTCGCGGCCGATGCCGCCGTGGATGATGACCACGGCTTCCTTGCGGCCTAGCAGCGTGGTGATGCGCTGTTCCAGATAGTTGAGGGTGTCGCGGTGCTCGGTGAAGATGACCAGCTTCTGGTGCGGTGAAGGCGTGGGCGGTGGAATCTGGCCTGGCCCGTAAGGGGCTGCCGGTTCGGCCACGCGATTCGCATATCCCGCTGGGGTGAAGATTTCACCGAGCAGGCTGGCCAGTTCTCGCCATTTGGTATCGGAGCCACTGCGGCGGACCACCTGCGCCTGAAACTCCAGCACCTTGAGGGTTTCGATCTCTATGCGCAGTTCGGCAATGGAACGGGCAGCCGTGGCCTGATCGAGGATTTCTTCCTCGGCGGCCTCGACTTCGTTGTCCGGCGCCTCCTCCAGGTCCTCAACGTCTTCGCTGTCGAGCGCAGGAAGGGTGGTTGCGAAGATGGGGGCGATTTGCCCACCCCGCTGAAGGACTTCCAACTCGCGCAGCCGACTTTCCAGTTTCTCGCGGCGACGGCGCAGGGATTGATAGATGGCCTCGGGCGAGGACGCAAGACGCCGTTGCAGGATGGTAAGCGCGAAGCCGACGGTGCCGGCGCGCTTGTCGTTTTCCAGGGCCTCGGCGCGGTTGAATTCCTCGCGCACGTAGTTGGTGACAGCCAGGTAGAGCGCGGCTTCGGCATCCGACAGCTTGTAGGGCACGGTGTAGGCGATGCGCTGCGGGAACAACGGTGTGCCATCGAACTTGAGCAGGTTTTCCTTGACCATTCGGCGCATCAGGTCCGAAACGTCGGCCATGTGCACGCCATCGCGGTAACGGCCCTCGAAGCGGTCGCCGTCCAGCAGCGCCATGAACAACTGGAAGTCGGCTTCCTTGCCGTTGTGCGGGGTCGCCGACATCAACAGGAAGTGCCGGGTAAGCGTCGAGAGCAGTTGCCCGAGGCGATAACGCTTGGTGTATTTGGTCTCGCCACCGAATACGGTGGCCGACATCTTGTGGGCCTCGTCGCAGACCACCAGGTCCCAGCGGCAATCCGGCGCCTGGAGCTTTTGCTGCACGTCCTCGTTACGTGAAAGCTTGTCGAGCCGGGCGATGCACAGATTGGTTTCGAGGAACCAGTTGCCGGTGCGCGCCGCTTCCAGCTTGTCATTGGTCAGGATGTCGAAGGGCAGATGAAAGCGCCGATAGAGTTCATCCTGCCATTGCTCAGCGAGACTGCCGGGACACACGATCAGGCAGCGTTGCAGATCGCCGCGCGCAATCAGTTCCTTGATCAGCAGGCCGGCCATGATGGTCTTGCCGGCACCGGGGTCGTCAGCCAACAGAAAACGCAGCGGCTGGCGTGGCAGCATGGACTCATAGACGGCAGTGATCTGGTGCGGCAGCGGATCGACGACGGAGGTATGGACCGCCAGGACCGGGTCGAACAGATGGGCGAGGCGAATGCGCTGTGCCTCGGACACCAGCCGGAATAGCGCACCATCGCCATCGAAACTCCACGGTCGCCCCTGTTCCACCAGTCCCAGACGCGGCTCGTCGTCGCGGTAAATCAGTTCATTCGCGACCTTGCCGGTAGCCGTCTTGTAGGTTAGTTCCAGCGCCTCCGATCCGAACCACTGGACGCTAACGACCGTCACCAAGGCGTCAGGGACGATGCCGCGTATGGCGGCGTTGGGCTGGAGTTGTTCGAGTTTCATCATCGGCGTCTTTGGTCGTTCTTCTTGGATTCCCTGGAGGCCTGGGATAGTCCATCAGCAGGCGATTGTGCGCAATGCAGCGATGCAGCGATGCATTTTGCACGCCGGCAAGTAATGAGCAGACTGGGTTTATCGGACGGCACGCAGAAACGTGTTTCATCGGCGTACGTGATTATCTACAGGTAAAGGCTCATCATCTGTTGGAACGTCCCATGAATGCCGGCCGCGCGGGCTTCGGCGATCCTCACCATCTGGGCGCGTTCAACTGAGGAATCAAGGATGGTCCGCCATTCGACTGCGCGGTTTCCGATTTATCGCCGCAGTTGTTCATGGCCGGCACCAGCCAGTCACCCCAGCCAGATTTCCGGGTGAGCGAAAAAACAAACGTGAATCCCTGGCGGCTTGCTTATGGCTTAGGCAACGGCCACACCGTATAGCGCAGGCGTGTTGGCCCGCTGCTGTCGCTGCCCGGCGCCCGCTCGATCCAGGCCAGGTGCAGGTTGCCGGCCTCATCGAGGGCGATGGCCGGGTCGCTCTGGTGGGCCGGGCCGGAGGTTTCCGGGAGCGTGAAATTCTCGCTGTAGCCAGCCGCTGTCAGGCGAGTGAGCCAGATATCCGAGGTGCCGTCGCGGCCATCGTCCCAGGCGATGACCAGCTCGCCGCGCCGGTTGCCGGCCACCGCGACATGCCATTGGGCGATGGCGTCAGCGAAACTGTCCTGGGCTTTCCCGTCCTTGGCGAAACCGGCGCCTTCGCTCAAGGCGGCATAGACGTCGTAGCCGGAAAGAAAATCGCGCTTGTCCAGCCAGGCGGCGGCAAAGCCCCCGCCGAAGCTGGCCACGGCCGGACGCATGGCGCCAGTGCCGCGTCCCAGGTTGCCCGGTGCGCGACCGGTGGGGTTGCCGCTCACCCGCATCGGCGCGCTCCAGATCTGGCCGTCCGCGCTAGCGCTGGCATAGATGACGGTGTGGCCATGGCGGCGGTCTTCCCAAAGCAGCCGCACGCCGTGTTCACCCGCCGCCAAGGCGGGAAAGCCCTGGTCGTCGCTGGGCGGCGCGGCGTCGGCGGCTTGCGGCGTGGCGGCGCGCGGTTGTGTGCCCAGCACGCGCAAAGACGCGCGCCACACCCGTTGCCAGCGCCCGGCCGGCGCATTCCAGGCGATATGAGCGCCCAGCGTGGGATGCGCGGCCACGCTGGCATGCGCGCCGGCGCCCAGATTGATGCTCCCGCCGGGCCCGGCGGGTCCGGCGAGGGCGGCGTTGATGCCGGTTTCATCTTCCCAGGCGAGCAGGAAACGCTCGCCATCCAGCGCGGCCACGGCCGGATCGAAACACTCGCCACGGCCCAGGGGGTATTCCCGGAACGCCGTTTCAGCGCCGGCCTTCAGGCCCAGATAGCAGCGCGGCGCGCCGCCGCGGCTGTCTTCCCACACCAGGGCCACCTGGCCGCCGGCCAGCGCCAGACTCTGCCGCCCGGAGGCATCGAGATGGTGAAAAGTGCCCGCCGGAGCGACGTCGATGGGCGCGGCGGTGGCAGCGGCAGCGGAAAAGACTGCTAACACCAGGCAAAGCCTTGCCCTCATGGCTTGCTCCCCAGAAACTCCAGCAGCGTCTGCTTCTGGTAATGGCCGCCGCGCACATAGCGGTCGTAATCGCGGAAATCGTCCACCGTCTTGAAACCGGGAATCTTGGCGACCACCTTGCCTTCCGCGGTCATGAACACAAACAGCGGCGTGGCAAAGGCGCCCAGCCGCGCACCCAATTCACCTTCCGTGAGACGCTCGCCGGTGGGCAGGCGCAGGCGCTTGCCGCCTTCGGCATCGACGTAGATCAACACATAATTGTCCGAGAACAGTTGCTTCAAGCCGGGATCGGAGAAGGTCTTGCGGTTGACGTGGTCGCACCAGGCGCAGCCGTAGCGGCCGAAGTAGAGCAGGATCGGCTTGGCCTCCTGCCGCGCCCGCCGCATCCCGGCATCATGAGCGACGAAGGGGTAACCCGGCGGCGGATCGGCCAGGACGCTCACCGCCGAGAACAGAAACATTGCAGCCAGCAGCGGTCGCAGATTCATCGTGGTCTCCGAGGATATCAGTCGCCACATTCTGCCAACTTGCCTCGTGCCTGGGCATAGGACGAATGGCGACGGTACAACGGTGCTGATTTGCCGGCAGCGCCAGACTGGGGCGCCATGCCGCTGGACTACAATGCCCCGGTTCCCGGTACCGAGCCAGCCGCTATGCGAATCTCTCTCTCTTTTATCCTCGTCGTCCTGCTGCTCACCGGCTGCGCCAGCCAGGACATCAAACGCAAGGACGGCAGCCACAGCGCGCGCGCGTTTTCCGTGGCCAACCTGGTCAAGAGCGATGTCGATATCGCCTGCGAACTGGCCCAGCGCGAGGCTTTGAAAAGCCTCAGGGTGTTGACCGAGAAGCTGTACAAGCGCAACCCACAGGAATATCGCAAGGCCGGGCTGGAATCGGTCGAGGTGGCCAGCGCGCGCCTGTTCGATGAAGTGCCGAAATGGCCAGAATCGCATCTGGCCAAACTCAATTGGGAAGACAGCTTCAAGCTCACCTTCCTGGAGGGTTACAGCGGCGACCGGGTGTATGCCTTCATGAGCGCGTTGACCAGCATGGTGATGGCCTCCTACAACCACCAGAGCCAGTTTTACGTCACCGACGAACTCTCCGCCCAGAAGCTCTACAACAGCGCCCGCAACATCGAGGTGGCGGTGTGGAAACTGTCCAATGCCAAGCTGCCGTCCGGGGCCAGATACCTGGTCAGCAACACGCTGGAGGGTGAGGTGCCCAACCTGAGCTTCGAACGCGAGTTCGGCAAACTCATCGCCGATCAGGATCTGCTCGCCCTGCTCATCGAGGACCGCAGCAACCGCGCCATCACGCGGAGTATCCAGGGCGTGGCTTCATTCGTCTTTCTGCCGATCTGAACGTGGCGCCAGTCGCCTGTTAACGTGAAACAAGCTCGCGCCCTGTAGCGCCGGCGATCCCCCCTGCCATTCCGCTGGTTTTATGTCATACGCCGGTCACCCGCACTGGCTAATCTGCCGGGCTTTCCCTTACCACAGGATTTGATGATGGATCTGATTCTCTGGCGCCATGCCGACGCCCAGGATGGCGAGCAGGATCTGGCGCGCCCCTTGACCAACAAAGGTCGCAAGCAGGCCGAGCGGATGGCGGCCTGGCTGCTTGCCCATTTGCCCAAACATACCCGCATCCTCGCCAGCCCAGCCAAGCGCACGCGCGAAACTGCCGCCGCTCTCGGGCTGGACTACGTGGTGGAGGCGAATTTGGCGCCGGGCGCCGCTGCCGCGCATCTACTGGCGGCGGCCGGCTGGCCCGACGCCCGTGGCGCAGTGCTGGTGGTCGGGCATCAACCCACATTGGGCGAAGCGGCAAGCCAACTGCTGTTCGGCGAAACCCGTGCCTTGAGCATCAAGAAAGGCGGCGTGATCTGGCTGACCAACCGCGTGCGCGGCGAGATGCCACAAACCGTGATCAAGGCGGCAATGACGGCGGAGATGCTGTAGGAGCGTCCGCTTGCGGCGCGAACGTTCGGCCTGCGAGCGGACCTCCTACCTCAGTCGATTCCCAACTGCTCCACCCAGGCCAGCGCCTGCAAATGCGCTTCGTTGACGGTGGCTGAGGCGAGCATCAGCGCCATGCTGATTTCTTCCAGGCGCGCCGGTTCGCCACTTTCCACCGCTTCCACCAACGCCAGGAAGGGCCCATAAAGGCCGGAACGATGGAGCAGGGCATCGGCGAAGGGCTCCGGAATCACGACGCGATCGAGCAATTGCTCCATGGTGATTTCCAGCAGGGCGGGCAGCAGGGAGAAAACGCCGACGATGAATAGGTTGTCCTGGTCATTGCGCGGCAGGTTCTGCTTACCCAGCAGTTCGCACAGCCGCCCGCGCGTGATGGCGGTGCGAGACAGGGTGGAAGCGGTGGGGCCGTTGCTGGCGGTAACCAGGAGCAGGCTGAGCCAGCGGTAGAGCGGCTGCATACCGAGGATGCTGACCGCGTGGCGGATCGACTGCACTTCGCAGGACAGCCCGAAGCCGGCTGAGTTGATGTAGCGCAGCAGCTTGAAGGTGAGCGCGACATCTTTCTTGAACAGATTTTCCAGGTCTTTGACGTCGGCTTCCTTGCGCACCTTTTCCATGAGTTGCAGGACGGTGGCATGGGTCGGGTTGATGACGCGGGTGGCGAGGTTTTCCGGACGCGCGAAGTAGTAGCCCTGGAAGTAGTCGAAACCAAGTGAACGACAGTGGCGAAACTGTTCCGGGGTTTCCACCTTTTCCGCCACCAGCTTGGCCGGATACTTGCGCAGGGCATGGACTATCTGCGTCAGTTCCTCCGGCGCGTGCGCCAGCACATCCAGCTTGACGTAGTCGGCGAACGGCAGCAGCGGCTCGGTCTCCGGCAGATCGTTGAAATTGTCCAGGGCAAAGCGGTAGCCGGCGCCGCGAAGTTCGCGCAGGCGCGCCAGGATTTCAGGCGTGGCCGGTACCGTCTCCAACACCTCGATCACCACGTTTTCCTTGGGCAGCAGGGTGGAGAAGCCGCTCATCAGCATGGACTGATCCATGTTGATGAAGGCCAGCTTGCCCTTGAGCAGCCATTCCGTGCCCATGTTGAACAGGGTGTTGGAAATGACCGTGATGCCGGCGTCCACGTCCGAACTGACCCGCGCGCTCTGGGCATGGGCCGAGTGGCGGAACAACAGTTCGTAGGCGATCAGGTGATGCTCGGCATCGACGATGGGTTGCCGGGCGATATAGGCGTTGCTGTTCATGGGGATTCGCTAGGGTCCGTGTAGGTTGGGGGGCGCGGCGCGTTCCCAATAGTCCGTGGCGCCGGCCGCCCTCTTCGCTGGCGTCGCCGTGCCAGCAGGCTTTCGCTCCAGGTATCGGCCGGCATCGGGAAAACTTTAGCCACCGTGAATTACACTGCGCCGCGTTCACTGCATCAGCCCGATCATGAGCGACACCCCCTTCATCTACCACGCCCGCGACACCCTGTTCAGTGCTTTGCTCGACGCCGCCGACCGCTTCGGCTGGCGCGGCCCGGGCCAGTTGGAGGACATGAAACCGGGCGTTTATTCCTATGGCGAGCTGATCAAGATGGCTCTCGCCCTTGGCCGCTTGAGCGGCAAAGTGACCGAGCTGGGCGAACATGTTGGCGTGATGATGCCCAACATGGCCGCCTCGGTAGCCCTCTTGATCGGGTTGTCCGCCTTCCAGCGCATCCCCTGCATGCTCAATTACAGCGCCGGCACGGACGCCATGGAGAACGCGTGCCGCGCGGCGGGCGTGCACAGCGTGCTCACCTCGCGGGCTTTTCTCGACCAGGCCGGCCTGGCGGAACAAGCGCTGTCCCTGCGCGAGGTGCGTCTGATCTACCTGGAAGACCTGCGCCGCCAGTTCAGCCTGGCCGACCGGCTCTGGCTGATCGCCTACGCCCTGCCCTTCCCGCGCCGGGCCGTGCCGCGTGGCGACCCGGAAGCACCCGCCGTGGTGTTGTTCACTTCCGGCTCGGAAGGCAAACCCAAGGGAGTCGTGCTGTCGCATCGCGCCCTGCTCGCCAACGTGGCGCAGGTGAGGGGTTTCCTGCCGTTCGGCCCGGGCGACACCGTGCTCAACGCGCTGCCCATCTTCCACGCCTTCGGGCTGACCGCCGGCACCCTGATTCCCCTGCTCTGCGGCGCCCGCTTGCTGCTCTACACCAGCCCGCTGCACTTCAAGACGATCCCGGAACTGGTGCGCGATAAACGCTGCACGGTGCTGTTCGGCACCAGCACCTTCTTGCACCACTACGCCCGCAACGCCGCGCCCGACGATTTCAAATCGCTGAAAGTGGTGGTGGCCGGCGCCGAAAAACTCGCCGACAGCGTGCGGCAGACCTGGCGCGAGCGTTTCGCCATTGACATCCTGGAAGGCTATGGCGCCACCGAAACCGCGCCGGTACTGGCGGTGAACCGCCCCGGCCGCAATCGCCCCGGCACGGTCGGGCAACTGCTACCGGGGGTCGAGGCCAGGCTCATCCCGGTGCCTGGCATCGAGAAGGGGGGTGAACTGCATGTGCGCGGCCCCAACCTGATGTCCGGCTATTACCGTTTCGCTACGCCCACGCTGCTGGAGCCGCCCAGTTCCGAGGCCGGCGCGGGCTGGCACGACACCGGCGACGTGGTCGAACTCGACGCGGAAGGTTATCTGTCCATCCTCGGCCGCTTGAAACGCTTCGCCAAGGTGGCCGGCGAAATGGTCTCGCTGGAAGTGGTGGAGGCCATCGCCCGCGCCGCCTCCGTTGATGCCAGCCACGCCGCAACCAGCCTCAGCGACCCCGCGCGCGGCGAGGCCATCATCCTGTTCACCACCGATGCGACGCTCACCCGCGAGCAACTCGCGGCGGCGGCGAAAGCCTTGAGCTATCCGGAAATCGCCCTCCCGCGCCGCATCCGGGTGGTTGAACAACTGCCCCTGCTGGGCAGTGGCAAGGTGGATTACCCGCGTCTGAAAGAGAGGGCGGGTGTGCCTTGAAAGCGGCATGGCACGCCTAAATATAAGATTTTGTTGATATAATCCACGCCACTTTGCATTGGAGACCCCCATGCCCATCTACGCTTACAAATGTTCCGCCTGCGGCCATGAAGAAGATGCCATGCAGAAAATGAGCGATACCCCGCTCACCACCTGCCCCGCCTGCGGCCAGGCCACTTACACCAAGCAGCTCACCGCCGCCGGTTTTCATCTCAAGGGCAGCGGCTATTACGCCACTGATTTCAAGAACAAGCCGGAACCCCCCGCCCCCGCCTGCGGCACCGGCACCTGCCCGGCCTGTACGGGTTGAGTTCCCGCGATCCCCTCAATCGGGCAAACGCGCAGCGCGTTTGCCCGATTTGTTTGTGAGCGAAGCATGTACGACCTCAAGCGCTATTTCATCACCGGCCTCCTGATCTGGGTGCCGCTCGGTATCACCATTTGGGTTTTGAGCGCGTTGATCGGGGCGATGGACCAGACCCTGCTCTTGCTGCCGGCGTCATGGCACCCCGATGTCTGGCTGGGCGTGCACATCCCCGGCCTGGGGGTCATCCTCACCGGCGTGGTCATCGTCGTCAGCGGCCTGTTCGCCGCCAACTTGATTGGCCAGCGTCTGGTGCTGTTCTGGGAAAGCTTGCTGCAGCGCATCCCGGTGGTGAAATCCATCTACGGCAGCGTCAAGCAGGTCTCCGACACCCTGTTGTCCGGCTCCGGCCTGGCCTTCAAGAAGGTGTTGCTGGTGCGCTATCCCCACCCCCAAGCCTGGTCGCTGGCATTTCAGACCAATGTGCCGAATGAAGTCAGCGAGCAGCTCGACGCGGAGCAGGTGGCGGTGTTCATTCCCACCACGCCCAGCCCGGTCAACGGTTTCTATTTCTATGTCCGCCGCGACGAAGTCATCGAACTCGACATGACCGTTGATGCCGCGTTCAAGGCCATCGTTTCCATGGGCGTTGTGGCGCCCGCCATAAAGCCGGAATCGTCCAATTACCCAGGGGATTAAAGAGAGCGGTGGGCAGAAAATCGCCTACCGCCAGCTTTTACCGCCTACCGCCAACCAGGAACTTGATTTATGCGTACTCACTACTGCGGCGCCGTCAACGCCGACCATATCGGCCAGATCGTTACCCTGTGCGGTTGGGCTTCGCGCCGACGCGACCATGGCGGCGTGATCTTCATCGACCTGAGAGACCGTGAAGGCACGGTGCAGGTGGTGATCGACCCGGATACCCCGGAAGCCTTCGCGGTGGCCGAGGATACCCGGCCCGAATTCGTGCTCAAGGTCGTCGGCAAGGTGCGCCCACGGCCGGCCGGCACGGAAAACCCCAACCTGCCCACCGGCATGGTCGAGGTGCTCACGCAAACCCTGGAGGTGCTCAACCCCTCGTTGACCCCCCCATTCCAGATCGACGACGACAACATCAACGAAAACATCCGCTTGCAATACCGCTACCTCGACCTGCGGCGGGCGCCGATGCAGAAAAACCTGCGCCTGCGTTACCGCGTCTCCAAGCTGATGCGCGACTACCTGGACCAGCACGGCTTCATGGAAGTGGAAACCCCGATGCTGACCCGCAGCACCCCGGAAGGCGCGCGTGACTACCTGGTGCCCTCGCGCGTGCATGACGGCCTGTTCTATGCTCTGCCGCAGTCGCCCCAGTTGTTCAAGCAACTGCTGATGGTGGCCGGCTTCGACCGCTACTTCCAGATCACCAAGTGCTTCCGCGACGAAGACCTGCGCGCCGACCGCCAGCCCGAGTTCACCCAGGTGGACCTGGAAACCTCGTTCATGGGCGAGGAGGAAATCATGGTCCTGGTGGAAGGCATGATCCGCGACATGTTCCAGAAGGCGCAAGGCATCGACCTGCCCAATCCCTTCCCGCGCATGGCCTATGCGGAGGCGATGGGACGCTACGGCTCCGACAAGCCGGACCTGCGTGTCACCCTGGAAATCACCGAGCTCACCGAGGTGATGAAGGCGGTCGATTTCAAGGTGTTCTCCGGCCCCGCCAATGCGGTTGGCGGCCGCGTCGCCGCCCTGCGTGTGCCGAAAGGCGGCGAGTTCTCGCGTGGCGAGATCGACGCCTGGACCGAGTTCGTGAAAATCTACGGCGCTCGCGGCCTGGCCTGGATCAAGGTCAATGAGAAGGCAAAAGGCCGCGACGGCCTGCAATCGCCCATCGTCAAAAACCTGCATGACGCCGCGCTCGCCGAGATCCTCTCGCGCAGCGGCGCCGAGGACGGCGACATCCTGTTCTTCGGCGCCGACCGCGCCAAGGTGGTCAATGACGCCCTCGGGGCGCTACGCCTGAAGATCGGCCACGAGAAAGGCTATCTCGATGGCCGCGCCTGGGCGCCGTTGTGGGTGGTGGACTTCCCCATGTTCGAGTTCAACGAAGACGAGCATCGCTGGGACGCCCTGCATCACCCATTCACCGCGCCGAAAGATGGCCACGAGGACTACCTCGCGACCAATCCCGGCGCCGCCTTGTCCAAAGCCTACGACATGGTGCTGAACGGCTGGGAAGTGGGCGGCGGCTCAGTGCGTATCCACAAGGAGGCGGTGCAGGAGAAGGTGTTCGCCGCGCTCAACATCGGCGCGGCGGAGCGCCGCGAAAAATTCGGCTTCCTGCTCGACGCCCTGCAATACGGCGCGCCGCCGCATGGTGGCCTGGCCTTCGGCCTGGATCGCCTGGTCACCCTGATGGCCGGCGCCGAATCGATCCGCGACGTGATCGCTTTCCCGAAAACCCAGCGCGCCGCCTGCCTGATGACCAACGCCCCCAACGCGGTGGACGAAAAGCAGTTGCGCGAACTGCACATCCGCCTGCGCCAGAAAGCGGCCGAGCCGAGCTGACGGATGTAGCGCCGGCGCTACATTTATGCTCGGGCCAGGTTCTCCGCCGCGAAATCCCAGTTGACGAGCTTGTCGAGCACGGCGTTGACGTAGTCGGCGCGGCGGTTCTGGTAGTCCAGGTAATAGGCGTGTTCCCACACGTCGATGGTGAGCAGGGGTTTCATGCCCTTGGCGAGCGGGTTCTCCGCATTGCCGGTTTTCATCACCTTGAGCTTGCCGCCATCCATCACCAGCCAGGCCCAGCCGCTGCCGAACTGGCCGCCGGCCGCGGCGGCGAGTTCGCGGCGCATGGCGTCGTAGCCGCCGAAGGCCGCGTCGATCTTCTTCGCCAGGGCGCCACGGGGCTTGCCGCCGCCGTTGGCCTTCATGCCGGCCCAGTAGAAGGTGTGGTTCCAGACCTGGGCGGCGTTGTTGAACACCCCGGCTTTCTCCGGCACGCCGGCCGTGGCCAGGATGGCCTTCTCCAGGCTCATCTCGGCCATGTCCGTGCCGGCGACCAGCTTGTTGAGGTTGTCGACATAGGCCTTGTGGTGCTTGCCGTAGTGGAAGCCGATGGTGCGCGCGGAGATCACCGGCTCCAGCGCGGCATCGCCGTAGGGCAGGGGCGGCAACACGAACGGGCTGGCGGCGCGTGCGATGGAGGGCGCGCCGAGAAATGGAACCGCCGCCAATGCGGCGGCGGCGGCGAGGAATTCACGGCGGCGGAAGGGGGCTTGGTTCATGGGCGTCTCCTTGCTGGTTGGTTGTGGTGCGGGGGCGGGCGTGATGGGCTGATGAAGCCTCTGATAAAGCCCCTAAGCGAACGACTAAGCAGCCAAAAAGCGGCTGCCAAGGCGCTGCTTATACCCTTCGGTAACGCCGAGCCGCGCCCATCCTAACCCTTTCCGGCCGGCAAGGGCGCCAGCAAAGCGCGGATGTCCGACTCACCAAATTTGCTCAGGGCGCCGGCGTCTTCACTCAACACCCCGGCGGCGAGCTCGGCTTTCTTTTCCTGCAGGGCGAGAATTTTTTCCTCGATGCTGCCGGCCACCACCAGTTTGTAGACAAACACCTTCTTCTTCTGGCCGATGCGGTGGGCGCGGTCGGTGGCCTGATTTTCCACCGCCGGGTTCCACCAGGGATCGTAGTGGATCACGGTATCGGCCGCCGTCAGGTTGAGGCCGACGCCGCCGGCCTTGAGGCTGATCAGGAAGATCGGCACGTCTTCTTCCTGGAAGCGGCGGATCACGCCCTCGCGATCCTGGGTGTCGCCGGTGAGCTTGACGTAGCCCAGTTCGCGCGCGACCAGTTCTTCCTCGATCAGGGCCAGCATGCTGGTGAACTGCGAGAACAGGAGGACGCGGCGACCCTCGTCCACCAGTTCCGGCAGCATATCCATGAGCAGGTCCAGCTTGGCCCGCTCTTGCACCTTTTTCGCGCTTTCCAGCTTCACCAGGCGCGGGTCGCAGCAGACCTGGCGCAGCTTCAGGAGGGCATCGAGGATGACGATGTGGCTGCGCGCGAAGCCCTTGTCGGCGATGGCCTCGCGCACTTTGGCGTCCATCGCGCTGCGCACCGTTTCATAGAGGTCGCGTTGGCCACCGTCCAGTTCCACGCTGCGCACGATCAGGGTCTTGGGTGGCAACTCCTTCGCCACGTCTTCCTTGCGCCGACGCAGGATGAACGGCCGCACCCGGGCGGCAAGCAGGTCGCGGCGCAGACCGTTGCCTTGCTTTTCGATGGGCGTGCGCCAGGTTTTTGTGAACGCCCTGGCTTCACCCAAAAAGCCGGGCAGCAGAAAATCGAACTGCGCCCAGAGTTCGCCGAGATGGTTTTCCAGCGGGGTGCCGGTGAGGCACAGGCGGTGGCGGGCGGAGAGCCGGCGCACCACCTGGGCGGACTGGCTGGCGACATTTTTCACCATCTGCGCCTCGTCCAGGATCAGCAGGTGATAGTCCCACGCGGCCAACTGCGCGGCGTCGCGCCACAACAGCGGGTAGGTGGTGAGCACCACATCGTGTTCGGCAATGGCGGCAAAGCGTTCGCCGCGTTCCTTGCCATGCAGCGAGAGCACCTTGAGCGTTGGGGCGAAGCGTTCTACCTCGCGTTTCCAGTTAAAGATCAGGGACGTCGGCAGCACCACCAGACAGGGCCGATCCATGCGCCCGGACTCTTTCTCCAGCAACAGGTGGGCCAGCGCCTGCGCGGTTTTTCCCAGGCCCATGTCGTCGGCCAGGATGCCGGCCAGGCCGTGTTCCCGCAAATATTGCAACCAGGCCAGGCCCTCCAGTTGATACGGGCGCAAGGTGAGCGCGAGGCCGGCGGGTGGCGCGGCGGGTTGAATGCCGGCGCCGTGTTGCAGCGCCCGCGCCAGGTTTGCGACCGCGTCCGCGCCCTTGAACTGCCAGCGCTGCATGTCGATCAGCCGCGCCAGGCGCGGCGCATCCAGACGCGACAGGCGTAGCGGGCCTTGCCCCGGCGGCGCGTCGAACAGGTCGATCAGGGTCAGCGCCAGCGGCTTGATGCGAGCGGCCGGCACGCGCAGGCGCACGCCCGCGGGCGTGGCCAGAATGACCGGTGCCTGGTCCGGCAATTGCCGCAACTGGGCGGCGTCGAGCCAGCGCGCGTCAGTGCGGAACAATTCATAGAGCAGCGGTGCCAGGGGCAGGCGCTGGCCAGCGACGACGACACCCATGTCCAGATTGAACCAGCCGCCGGCATCCTCGCCGATCTCGGCCTCCCAGGACTCCACGTCCACTACCAGATGGCGGAAGTCGGGGGGTATTTCCACTCGCCAGCCGGCGGCGCGCAGGGCGGGCAGGTGTTCGGACATGAACCGCGGCCAGTGCGCCGGGCTCTCCAGCCCCCACAGATACTTCGGCCGGTGGCGCACGGCAAACAGGGTGTTGGGCGGCACCAACTCGACGCCGGCATCGCTCAGCGTGCGCAGCAACGCCGCTTCGCTCGCCCGTCGGCGTCGCACCTGCACGGTTTCGCCATTGCCGGCGGTGAGGAGGTCGCCCTCGTCGCCGGCTTCGACCAGGGTATCGCCATATTTGAAAACCGGGTGCAGGCAATCAAACCGGCGCTCGCCATGCGAGTAGCGGCGGAAACGGCCGACGTCGTACACCTCCAGGGTGGCGAGCCTGAGCAACGGCACCGGGTCGACGTCGATCCGACGCGCGGCGCGGGCAACCTGCGCGGGGGCGGCTTCGGTCCACTGGGCATCGTCGATTTCCCGCTCGACGCGATGAATCGAGCGCGCTGGCGCGCGAGCCGCCGGACGCTTGTGCCGGAGCAGGGCGAGGAGGACGGCGGCGGCGTGTTCGCACATCCAGCCATCGCCACAAGTACAGCCGGAAATCGCGCGTGGCTTGCCGTTCCCGGCCAGATCCAGGCTGATGACCACGCGGTAGGGCTGGCGCTCGCGGCCCTTGACCGTGGCGGCAATACGCGGCGGCCGCACCTCAACCTGGCTGACTCCAGCGAGAAAGGCGTTTGCCATGGCCACCTTCTCGGCGCCATACCAGCGCGCTATATCGTTCTCGGAAAACTCGGGGAGTTGCGGCATTCAGGTGGAAAGTGAAGGGAAAAATAACCGTGGATCAGCTTGGAACGCCAACGACTTCATGCCGGAAACAGGTCGGGCGGATACTCATAGGATGCGGTCGACGCCAGCGAAGACAGGCGCGTAGCGAACCGCATCTACTGCTTGTTGGTTTCTGTCGTCGCGGGGGGAATAAACCGAGGCGGCGCCGGCGGCGTATAGGCGGGCGCCTGAGGGGTGGGCTGCGGCAGATAGAACCACGGCACAAAGCCCCAGGGCGGCGGGCTGAATTGGGTGGCTGGCGGCACATAGGCCGCGGCGGGAGGCATCGGGTTTGTGGCGGCGGGCGCGGCCGCGGTGGCGGGAGGCGGCGCGGGCACCTTCATGGCCGGCGCCCATAGCGGCACCTCAGGCTGTACATAGGGCACCGGCGGCGGTGCTTCCATTTTTTCCTTGAGGGAACGCTTGATGTCTTCTTCCAGTTGCTTCAGCAGGTTATCCAGATAGAAGTTGCTCTCCTTCTTCAACCGCTGCGCCATCACTTCCAGCTTGAATGCCAGGTCCGGTGGCAGGTTCACTTCCTCGTCCTTGAAGGCGGCCAGAACCGAATCGCGCATGTATTCGATGAGGAGGCGGGTTTCCTCCTCGGTCAAGGCGTTCTTGAAGGAATGCCCCAGATCGGACAACGAGGGCGAAGCCGCCTGGGCAGGCGCCTTATCGGCGGCCAGTAGCGGACAGGCAAGGCCGGCCAGGAGCACGGCAATGAAGCGGGATGGCAATTTCATGAGGGATTACTCGTAACGCAAGGCTTCGATGGGCGCGAGGCGGGATGCCTTGCGCGCCGGATAGCAGCCGAAGAATACCCCGATGGCCATAGCGGAAGCCACGGGCTAGCCTACGGATGCTTGTTTCATGGGGAGCGCGCGCCTCAGCCGCGCCGGTACTGGATGGCTTCCGCGAGGTGAGCGGCGCCGATCTGCTCCTGGTCGGCCAGGTCGGCCACGGTGCGCGCCAGTTTGAGCACCCGATGGTAGGCACGGGCCGACAGGTCGAGGCGGGTGATGGCCTGTTTGAGCAGGGTCTCACCCGCGGCATCGAGCGGGCAGTAGCGGTCAATTTCGCGGCCGGCGAGGGTCGCGTTGGGCTGGTTCTGGCGCGCCAGTTGCCGTTCCCGCGCGGCCGTGACCCGTGCCCGTACCTGGGCGGAAGGCTCGCCTGGCCGCGCGCTGGTCAACTCGGCTTCGGGCAGGGCGGCAACGAAGATGTGCAGGTCGATGCGGTCGAGCAAGGGGCCGGAGAGGCGGCTGCGATAGCGCGCCACCTGTTCCGGGCTGCAACGGCATTTACCCGAGGGGTGGCCGAGGTAGCCGCAGGGGCAGGGGTTCATCGCCGCCACCAATTGGAAGCGGGCGGGGAAATCGGCCTGATGAGCGGCGCGCGAGATGGTGATGTGGCCGGCTTCCAGGGGTTCGCGCAAGGCTTCCAGGGCGGCGCGGGAAAACTCCGGGAGTTCGTCGAGGAACAACACGCCGTGGGTGGCCTGGCTGACTTCACCGGGGCGCGGCGGATTGCCGCCGCCGACCAGGGCCACCCCCGACGCGGAGTGGTGCGGTGAGCGGTAGGGGCGAACTTTCCAGGCTTCCGGGCGGAAACCGCCGGTCAGCGACAGCACGGCGGCGGATTCCATGGCTTCCGCTTGGGCCATCGGCGGCAGGATGCCGGGCAGTCGGGCGGCGAGCATGGATTTGCCGGTGCCAGGCGGTCCGCTCATGAGCAGGGAATGGCCGCCCGCCGCCGCCACTTCCAGGGCGCGGCGGGCGGCTTGCTGGCCTTTCACGTCGGCCAGGTCGGGATACGGCGGCGGCGTGCCGGCGGCGGGCGCGCGGGTGCGTGGCAACAGGCCGCGGCCACTGAGATGGGCGCAGACGGCAAGCAGGCTGTCGGCGCCATAGACCACGGCGTCTTCCACCAGGGCGGCTTCGATGGCACTGGCTTGCGGCAAGAAAAAGGCGCGCCCGGAGCGGGCGGCATTCAACATCATCGCCAGGGCGCCGCGAATGGGGCGCAGTTGGCCGGTCAAAGCCAGTTCACCGGCGAACTCGAATTCGTGCAGACGGTTGCCCGGTAGTTGCCCGGAGGCGGCGAGCAGGCCGATGGCGATGGGGAGGTCGAAACGGCCGGATTCCTTGGGTAGATCGGCCGGCGCCAGGTTGATGGTGATGCGCCGCTGTGGGATTTCAAAGCCGGATTGCAGCAGGGCGGCGCGCACGCGATCACGCGCTTCTTTCACTTCCGCTTCCGGCAGGCCCACCAGGGTCATGCTCGGCAAGCCGTTGGCGAGATGCACTTCCACCGCCACTTCCGGCGCATCCATGCCGGCCAGGGCGCGGCTGCTGACTACGGCCAGGCTCATGCGGGACTCCCTTGCTTTTCGATGGGGCGGATATTCGACCGAGCGGCGTGGGTCGGCAAGTGGGATGTAGCGCCGACGTCTCGCCGGCGCCACAGAGAAATGGCCGCTCGTGGCGGCCATTTTCGGAGGGTAGCCAAGCTTAGTCGGCGTAGAGCTTTTCCATGCGCTCGTGCTTTTCCTGCGCTTCGATCGACAGTTCCGCCGTGGGGCGGGCGAGCAGGCGGGGGAGGCCGATGGGGTCGCCGGTTTCCAGGCAGTAGCCGTAGGAGCCATCTTCGATGCGGATCAGCGCGGTGGTGATCTTCTTGAGCAGCTTGCGTTCACGGTCGCGCACGCGCTGTTCCAGCATGTTTTCTTCTTCCACCGTGGCGCGGTCGTTGGGGTCGGCGAAGACTTCGTTTTCCTTGAGGTGCTCGCCGGTTTCGCGGGCGTTATCGAGGATTTCGTCGCGCATCGTGATGAGCTTGGCCTTGAAATAAGCGATCTGCGCCTTGTTCATGTAGTCGGCCTCGGACATTTTGAGCAGGTCCGCGTCGCAGCTGATGACACCCACGCTCTTTGCCGCGGCCTTGGGAGCGGCTTTTGGAGCGGCTTTGGGCGTGGCCTTGGGCGTGGCCTTGGGGACCGCGCTGACGGCCGCTTTCGGCTTCGCCACGGCCTTGGGTTTTGCGGTGTCCGCGGCGGTTGTGCTGGCCGGTTTCTTGGCTGCTGTTGCCACGCTCGACTCCTTCAAAAGTGATGGGGGTAAAAAAATAGGCGCGGATTATGCCATGTTCGCGCGGGTGTCAAACGGCTCACTGGCGATCGTGGCGCGCGACTTTTTTGTCTCAGCGTCCTGCCCGATACGGCAGGGAATGAATGCGGTGGCGGCGCCAGTTGGCGGCATAGGCGGCGGCGAGTTCGGGGTTGCCTTTGAGGAGCAGCAGATTTTCCGCGTTGCGGTATTGTGCGGCGTGGGTGAAGTTGAAGGAGCCGGTCAGCACGGCGGCGCTCGCCGTGCCGGTGTCGATCACCATCACCTTGTTGTGGGCGGCGGCGTGTTCGCCATCGAACCACACCGGCACACCCTGTTCCGCCAGCCAGGCCACCAGACTGGTGGCGCCGCGCGCGTGCTGCTCGGGGTCGGCGATGACCTGCACATCGAGGCCGCGGCGTCTGGCGTCGACCAGCGCTTCTGCGATGTCCTTGTGGGTCAAGCTGTAGGCCTGCACCAGCACCTGGCGTTTCGCGCGGCGCAGCGCTTCCAGCACCAGGCTGGCGGCGTCATCGCCCGGGGTGAACGCCACCTGGGCGGTGCCGCGCGCGGTGAGTTGCAGGGGTTCGCTGGCGTGGCTCTGGCAGACGAGCGCGAAACAGCCGGCGGCGATGATCCACCCGGCATGAGCGATCCACGTCTTCATGCGGTCCTTTCCAGCACGCCGGCGAAGAAGCCGTCGGTGTTGTGGACGGCGGGGTCGAGGCGCAGGAACTCGCCCATTTCGCCCACAAGGGGTGCGCCGGATTCGTAATCCGCCGAAGCGGGCAACGACTCCGCAGCCAGGGAAATGTTCTGTGCGGCCAGGACTTCGCCGACCGGAACCAAACGGAAATTCGGGTGCGCGGCGAGGAAGGCGTGAACGATGGCCTCGTTTTCTTCCTCCAGCAGGCTGCACGTTGCGTAGACCAAACGCCCCCCCGCTTTGACCAGTCTCGCGGCGGACTCCAGGATGGCGGCCTGCTTGGCGGTGAGTTCCGCCAGCGATTCCAGGCTTTGCCGCCATTTCAGGTCGGGGTTGCGGCGCAGGGTGCCGAGGCCGGAGCAGGGCGCATCCACCAGCACGCGGTCGAATTTGCCGGCCAGACGCTTGATCTTGGGATCGCGTTCGTGGGCGATGAGTTGCGGGTGCACATTGGACAGGCCAGAACGGGCCAGCCGCGGCTTCAGGTTGTGGAGGCGCTTTTCCGAGATGTCATAGGCATAGAGGCGGCCGGTGTTGGCCATCAGCGCGCCCAGCAACAGGGTCTTGCCGCCGGCGCCGGCGCAGAAATCGCACACCATTTCGCCGCGTCGGGGAGCCAGCAGCAGGCCGAGCAACTGGCTGCCCTCGTCCTGGACTTCGACGCCACCTTCAATAAACAGGGGGTGTTTCTGCAGGGCCGGCTTGCCTTGCAGGCGCAGCCCCAAGGGTGAATACGGCGTCGGCGTGGCGGCAATGCCTTCGAAGGCGAACATCTTCAATACGTCGTCACGCGCCATTTTTAGGGTATTCACGCGCAGATCCAGCGGCGCCGGGCGGTTGAGCGCCTCAGCCAGCGCCGGCAGGTGGTCGCCATAGCGGGCATGGAGCTTTTCATATAACCAATCCGGTAGTTCCAGGCGCACCGCTTCCGGCTGTGTGGCCAGATCGGCGGCCTTCATTTCCTTCAGCCAGGTGAGTTCATCGTCTTTCACCACACCTTCGAATTGCCGCAGGTTGATGCCACCATGCCGCGCAGCCCAAGCCAGGAGCAGACGGCGTGGGGTGGCCGGCGCGGCGAGGGCTTGCAGGCCGCGCAATCGGCGCAAGACGCCGTAAACCGCCTCGGCGATGAAGGCGCGGTCATGGCCACCCAGCTTGGGATCGTTGCGGAAGAAATAGGAGAGCACGGCATCAGCCGGCCGTTCAAATTCGAGTACCCGTTCCAGGGCGTCGAGGGCGGTCGCCAGAGCGGGAAAAGTACTGGGCGCGGGGGCTTTCAGGTGGCGCGCTTGCGCGCGCCGGGGTTTCTGGGAAGCGGTCATTGGATAATGCTCATAGCCTGGTTCCATCGGATAAAAGAAAGTCGAGAAAGGTGCGCGCCACCACGCTGCGCTGGCGGCCGGCGGGGTAGACCGCATACCACTGGCGCGGGATCGGGAAACCTTCCGCGTCGAGGAGGGCGAACTGGCCCGGGGCGTGCAGCGACAGGGTGTGGCGAGATACCACGGAAATACCCAGGCCGGCCAGTACAGCCTGCTTGATCGCCTCGTTGCTGCCCAATTCCATGCGCGGGGAAAGCTGAAAGCCACGGTCGGCGAACAGGCGTTCCACCGCCAGCCGGGTGCCAGAACCGGGTTCCCGCAGCAACCAGGGTTCCTCGGCCAGACGCGCGACTGGAATGGCCTTGTGGCCAGCCAGGGGGTGATCGGGCGCGGCCAGCACCACCAGCGGGTTTTTCAGAAAAGGTATGGCGGTGACCGCCAATCCTTCGGGCGGTTGCCCCAGGATGTAGAGATCGTCCAGCCCGGCCGCCAGGCTGGAGAGCACTTGTTCGCGGTTAGTAACACGCAGGAATACTTTCACGCCTGGATGCCGCTTGGAAAATTCGCCCAGGAGGCGCGGCACGAAATAGCTGGCGGTGGTGATGGCGACAATGCGCAGGCTGCCGCCGCTCAGCCCTCGGCGCGCCACCAGAGAATGTTCGTAACGCACTACCGCGCCGAGGATCTCGCGCGCGGTGGACACCAGTTCCTGGCCCTGCTCGGTGAGATTGATTCGCTTGCCAGTCTGCTCCAGCAAGGGGTGGCCCACCGCTTCGGCCAGCTTTTTCAACTGCATGGAGACCCCGGGCTGCGACAGATGCAGCTCCTCCGCCGCGCGCGATAAAGACAGATGGCGAGCGGCGGATTCGAAAACCTGGAGTTGGCGCAGAGTCAGATGGAGCATTGGCGGATTATAAGTAAAGGCTTATGCCAACCATCAGAAATCATGATTTTTTCTTATGTTGTGGTGCCGCTATAGTTCGCCCATTCCAGTCGGCACGCCACGCAAGGGACAGGCCCAGGAATCGATAAATCCAGTTTATTTCTAAGGAGCAAGTCATGGATCAGTCAGCACGTTATTCCGACCTCAGCCTGAAAGAAGAAGACCTGATCAAGGGTGGCAAACACATCCTGGTCGCCTACAAGATGAAGCCGAAGTCCGGCCATGGTTACCTCGAAGCCGCCGCCCACTTCGCTGCCGAATCCTCGACCGGCACCAACGTCGAAGTCTCCACCACCGACGACTTCACCAAGGGCGTCGATGCGCTGGTCTATCTCATCGATGAAGCCACCGAAGACATGCGGATCGCCTATCCGATCGACTTGTTCGACCGCAACGTCACCGACGGCCGCTTCATGATGGTGTCCTTCCTGACCATGGCGATCGGCAATAACCAGGGCATGGGCGACATCGAACACGCCAAGATGATCGACTTCTATGTGCCGCCGCGCGTCGTCCAGATGTTCGACGGCCCGGCCAAGGGCATCTCCGACCTGTGGCGCATCCTCGGCCGCCCGGTCGAGAACGGCGGTTATATTTCCGGCACCATCATCAAGCCCAAGCTGGGCCTGCGTCCGGAACCCTTCGCGGCTGCCGCTTACCAGTTCTGGCTCGGTGGCGACTTCATCAAAAACGATGAACCGCAGGGCAACCAGGTGTTCTGCCCGATCAAGAAGGTGCTGCCGCTGGTCTATGACTCGCTCAAGCGCGCGCAGGATGAAACCGGCCAGGCCAAGCTGTTCTCGCTGAACATCACCGCCGACGACCACTATGAAATGTGCGCCCGCGCCGACTTCGCGCTGGAAACCTTCGGCCCCGACGCCGACAAGCTGGCCTTCCTGGTCGACGGTTTCGTCGGCGGCCCCGGCATGATCACCACCGCCCGCCGCCAATACCCCAACCAGTACCTGCACTACCATCGCGCCGGCCACGGCATGGTGACTTCGCCCTCCGCCAAGCGCGGTTACACCGCCTTCGTGCTGGCCAAGATGTCCCGCCTGCAAGGCGCCTCAGGCATCCACGTCGGCACCATGGGTTACGGCAAGATGGAAGGCGAAGGCGACGACCGCGTCATCGCCTACATGATCGAGCGCGACGAGTGCCAGGGCCCGGTCTACTTCCAGAAGTGGTACGGCATGAAGCCCACCACGCCGATCATCTCCGGCGGCATGAACGCGTTGCGTCTGCCCGGCTTCTTCGAAAACCTCGGCCACGGCAACGTCATCAACACCGCCGGCGGCGGCGCCTACGGCCATATCGACAGCCCGGCGGCCGGCGCGATCTCGCTGCGCCAAGCCTACGAATGCTGGAAAGCCGGCGCCGACCCGATCCAGTGGGCCCGCGAACACAAGGAATTCGCCCGCGCCTTCGAGTCCTTCCCCGGTGACGCCGACAAGCTGTTCCCGGGCTGGCGTGACAAGCTGGGCGTGCACAAGTAATCAGGTCGTGCACTGAGGCAGCAAGAAGCGCCCCCGGTTTACTGGGGGCGTTTTTCTTCTGGCTTCGGATAACCCTTGAGCCGACCTGATTCCGTAGGGTGCGCCGTGCGCACCACTCAATGTTTCCCGGTGCGCGCGGCGCACCCTACCGGATCAACGCACGGCAAATACAAGCTTTCTGGAGACACGCAATGAGCACCAACAAAGACCAATACAAAGTCCACACCGAACCTTACTACCAGGCTCAGGGCAAGGAAGTGGCGCTGTATGAAGCCGCCTACCGCAATCGCCTGCCGGTGATGGTGAAAGGCCCCACCGGCTGCGGCAAATCGCGCTTTATCGAATACATGGCCTGGAAGCTCGACCGCCCGCTGATTACCGTCGCCTGCAACGAAGACATGACCGCCAGCGACCTGGTCGGCCGCTATCTGCTGGAAGCGGGCGGCACCCGCTGGCTGGACGGCCCGCTGACCACCGCCGCCCGCATCGGCGCGATTTGTTATCTCGATGAAATCGTCGAAGCGCGGCAGGACACCACCGTGGTGATCCACCCGCTGACTGACCACCGCCGCACTTTGCCGCTCGATAAAAAGGGCGAACTGATCCACGCACATCCCGATTTCCAACTGGTGATCTCTTACAACCCCGGCTACCAGTCGCTGCTGAAGGATTTGAAGCAGTCCACCAAGCAGCGCTTCACCGCCTTCGACTTCGACTATCCCGATGCCGCGCTGGAAACCACCATTCTGGCCCGCGAAACCGGCCTCGACGCGGCCACCGCGTCCAAGCTGGTGAAAATCGGCCAGACCGCGCGCAACCTGAAAGGCCACGGATTGGACGAAGGCATCTCCACCCGCCTGCTGGTGTATGCCGCAACGCTGATCAAGGACGGCGTGGACCCGCAGGACGCCTGCCGCATGGCCCTGGTGCGCCCGATCACCGACGACGCCGACATCCGCGAAACGCTGGATCACGCGATTGATGCCACGTTTGCGTGACGCCTTTCACCCTCTTCCACCGGGAGAGGGCTGGGGTGAGGGAACAACGCCGGCCTTGTCATAGCCGGTCGATCAAGCAACCGCCGCTCCCTCTCCCCCGGCCCCTCCCCCGCCGAGGGAGAGGAGGGAACAGACCATGACTGAAGCCGAAACCGCCTACCAACACCCCCTGATGCAGGCCTACTGGGCCACCCTGGACACCCGCTTCAAACCGGTTGAGGAGGTGTTCGAGGATGTCATGGCGGAAGCCCTGGCCATTCTCACGCGCGAGGGCATCCAGCAATACCTCGAAGCCGCCCGCGTCATCGGCAAGTTGGGACGCGGCGTCGAACCGATGCTGGCATTTCTGGAGGAATGGCCCTCCGCCGCCAAGGCGATCGGCGAAGACACGTTGCCGGAAGTCATGGCGCTGATCCAGCACATGCATAAATCGCCCAACGGCCGCGCTTTTCGCCCCTTCCTGCAAACCCTGGCGCCGGTGGCGCGCCGCCTGCACTCCGCGGAACGGATGCGTGATTACTTTGATATCACGCTCGATTTCATGCAGCGCACCACCGGCTCCATCCACGGCCACCACACCACGTTTCCCAGCCCGGGCCTGCCTGATTTCTTTGCACAAGCGCCGTTCCTGCTCAGCCAACTCAGTCTGGTCGGCCTGAAAAACTGGGTCGAATATGGCATCCGCAATTACCGCAGCCACCCGGAGCGGCAGAAGGACTACTTCAGTGTTCAGTCCGCCGACAGCCGTGCCGTGCTGCAACGCGAACGACACGGCACGCTGTTCATGGATGTCGAACGCAAGCTCGATCTCTACCTGCGCGCGCTCTGGCGGGACCCGCAGCAACTGGTGCCCTACTCCACCGCCTTCGACGAGTTGCGCAAACCGGTGCCGTATTACGACAAGCTGGGGATGCGCATCCCGGATGTCTACGACGACTTCAGCCTCCCCTCCCCCGCCAGCGGGGGAGGGGCAGGGGGAGAGGGGATTTCGATTCCCGGCCTCGATCGCTATCGCGCCACCCTCGCCCACATGGTCGGCCATCGGCGCTACACCACCGCGCAGATCGCCGACAACTGGAGCCCGTTCCAGCGCATGGCGGTGGAGTTCTTCGAGGATTGCCGGGTGGAAACCCTGCTCTGCCGCGAATTTCCCGGGCTCAGACGCCTCTTCCTGGCCCTGCACCCCAAGCCGGTGGAGAACGCTTGCGACCCGGAAACCACCTCTTGCCTGCGCCATCGTCTGGCCATGCTCTCGCGCGCCTTGCTCGACCCGGAGCACGGCTACCAGGATGCCGACCTGCTCACCTTTACCGGGCGCTTCCATGAACTCATGGGCGCTGGTGAGTCATCGAAACTGAGCAGCACCAGTGAAATCGCCGCCCTCGCCCTGAGTTACGTCGCCAAGACCCGCCGCCCGGGCGACCAGCTTGCCAGAATTCACTTCGCCGACACGGTGGTCGACTACCGTGACGACAACCGCCAGATGTGGCAATTCATCGAGGCGGGCGATGAAGAAGAGGCTTTCGATGAAGAACGCAAGATCGAGCCGGGCGAGGAACTCAAAGGCCTGCCGCCGCGCCACTACCCGGAATGGGATTACCAGAGCCTCACCTACCGGCCGGACTGGGTCAGCGTCTACGAGGCCCTGCACCCGTCCGGCAACCCAGCCGACATCGACCGCCTGCTCGCCAAGCACGCGGCCCTCGCCAAGCGCCTGAAGCGCATCCTGGATCTGCTGAAACCCCAGGACAAAGTGCGCATCCGCTACCAGGAAGAGGGCAGCGAACTCGACCTGGATGTCGCCATCCGTTCGTTGATCGACTTCAAGAGTGGCGCCACCCCCGATCCGCGCATCAACATGAGCCATAAGACCTCTGGCCGCGACATCGCCGTGATGCTGCTACTCGACCTGTCGGAATCCCTCAATGAGAAGGTGTCCGGCGGAGGCGGCGCCACTGCGCAGACCATCCTCGAACTCAGCCAGGAAGCCGTCTCGCTCCTGGCCTGGGCGGTGAATCAACTGGGTGACGCCTTCGCCATCGCCGGCTTCCATTCCAACACCCGCCACGACGTCCGCTACCTGCACATCAAAGGCTACGACGAACCCTGGGGCGACGACGCCAAGGGGCGGTTGGCCGCCATGCAAGCCGGCTGGTCCACCCGCATGGGCGCGGCCATGCGCCACGCCGCCCACTACCTGGAAGCCCGCCCCGCCGACAAGAAGCTCATGCTCATCCTCACCGACGGCCAGCCCTCGGACGTGGACAGCCACGACGAGCAGGCGTTGATCGAAGATACCCGCCAGGCAGTGAAGGAACTCGACCGCAACGGCATCTTCAGCTACTGCATCAGCCTCGACTCAAAAGCGGACGAATACGTCAGCGGAATCTTCGGCCGGCAATACACGGTGATCGACAACATCCAGCGCCTGCCGGAAAAACTGCCGGAACTGTTCCTGGCGTTGACCAAGTAGGGGTGGAGATTGGCGACCTGTTGAACCTATTTTCCTCAGTTGAACTTGTAAAAACTGCTGCAAACCCAATGCTGGAGCGGGTTAACGGCTGATGCGGAGGGTTACCCAATGGGTGAGTGTGAATTTGAGCAAAAGGCGGTGGTAAAAGCCGTTGATTCAGCGTTGCAGGCGCAGGTTCAGGAACGGGTAGCGGAAGAGCTTCGCTTGGTGACACCCCGTGGGCGGTTTCAGGTTCGTTGGGACCAGAACGGAAGCGCGACCGCGCTGGGGCAGTTGACGTTCTTTGCCGAATTTCTCGAAGTCACCGGGTTATTCGCCCGCTGGATGGAAGGCTGCCCGATGTCCTACACCAGCCCCAACGCACCGGCAGTGGTCGACGTCCTTGGCACCTGGCTGCTCTCGATCCTCGATGGGCAACGGCGCTATGCGCACGTCGCCGGGTTGCGCGGTGACGAAGTCGCCCCGCAGATACTCGGCATGAACAAGATCGTCAGCTTTGAGCGCCTGCGCCGCGCACTGGCGCATCTCGCGCCAAATCAGCCCAAACGATGCAGCGAAGAAGCGCGTGTCGCGCGTACGGTACAACTGGCCAAGAGCACCGCCTGGATGGATGCCGCGCGGGAGGAGAGCACGCGCGAAGCACTGAGTACCGACTGGATTCTTGATGTCGACACCACCATCAAGCTGCTGTTCGGCCACCAGGATGGTGCCGAGATTGGCTACAACCCCACCAGGCCAGGCCGTCCGAGCCATACCCTGCATACCCACTGGATCGGCAACATCCGAATGGTGCTCGATGTCGAAGTACAAAGCGGCAAAGCCAGTGCGGCCAAGCACAGCCTGCCCCGTCTGCGGCTTCTGATCGAACGGCTGCCTCCCGAGAAGCGGCCGCTTCTGGTGCGTGGCGACAATGCATTTGGCAACGAAGGGGTGATGCTCGAAATGGAAGAGATCGGGCAACGCTACCTGTTCAAGCTTCGCCAGACCGCCGGCGTCAAACGCCTGATCGAACGGCAATGGCAGCAAGGCGAATGGGTGAACGTAGGCCAAGGCTTCGATGCTGTGGAGAGCACACTGAAACTCACCGGCTGGAGCCAGGCGCGACGGGTGGTGGTGCTACGGCGGCGAGTCAAAGGCAGCCTGGCAGTCGAGACGCAAGATGAGAACCAACAGCAATCGCTGCACTTTATCGACGCTGCCGAGAAAGCCAAACTCTGGGAGTACGCCGTGTTGGTGACCAATTCCGACTATTCACTCGAAGCCATGGGGCAGTTGTATCGGGATCGAGCCGATTGCGAGAACGGCTTCGACGAACTGAAGAACCAATGGGGTTGGGGCGGCTACACCACGCATGACATTGAGCGCTGCAACCTCTCGGCGCGGGCGGTGGCGCTGATTTACAACGGGTGGAGTTGGTATGTTCGCCTGGCGCACCCGAAGGCCCGGCTGGAGGCGATCACCAGCCGTCCCCTGCTGCTTTCTGGTGTGGCAAGACTGACCCAGCATGCTGAGTACGGTCACCGCCCGTGATGGCTTTTGCAGCCTGTTTGGTCACGTAGCGTGATGTGAAGCAGGGATCCCCCTCGGGGAACTTGAACAAATGAACCCTTCGGGGGAGTCTCTGGTTACGACGC
>Ga0210044_10001459_pt1 | contig 36053 bp, 32 predicted proteins | sample CryGey13umfilter_2_FD_183959 | JGI IMG/M metagenome (GOLD analysis project Ga0210044, IMG submission 183959) | Groundwater microbial communities from aquifer in Utah, USA - Crystal Geyser 4/9/14 3 um filter (SPAdes) (version 2) | ecosystem: Environmental > Aquatic > Deep subsurface >...
TTATGGAGATGTGGCACCAAAAGACTGAATTTAAAAACCGCCAACACAGAAAGCTTGAACTAATCCGATTTGTAAATTACTATAATACTGTGAAAACACATAAAGGAATTGATAATCTGACACCCATAGAAAAACTGATTGAATATTTTTATCCTACAGAATTGTAAACAACGCTCTAATTTCTAACATTTTAATAAATAAAAAATTAACATTCAAAACTAGCACTTTATATCAATTTTGTCAAGTCTTGCAGTACATTCTATGAAAATGATAAGAATTAAATTTTAGTGTCTATATTTTTATTTTAACAGTTTAAAGTCTTATAAGTATTTTTAAAATTGTATTGGCTGAGTTGAGTGTAAAATTTTTTAAAATAAAAAAGCTTATCTAAAAAAGCTTTTTGAATTTTTTTTAATTTTAGTTTTAACTGAAAATATTGTCCCGAGATAAAGAAAACCAAAAAATCCGATTAAATTTTTTATAAAATTACCATTATTTTCATTTCTGCGTCATTTCTCAAAACAGTAAACTCCACTTGATCCCCTTTTCTATATTGATATAAAATTCCGGATAAATTATTTTGAAGATCTATGATTGTCTCGCCTACTTTGACAATTATATCTCCCAACTTTAATCCGGCCTTTTGCGCTGGTGTTCCTTCTAAAATTGCCAAACCCTGTTGACCGGAAGGAGAAAAAATTAGAGCTCCATTTTCGTTTTTTAATTCATTGGAAATGGCATAATCTTTAGAAAGCGAAATGTAATAAATTCCCAACTGCGGATTTTCTTCCATTTTTTTGGCAATGACTTTATCTATAACCAATTTCACTTTTTGAGAAGGAATAAGAAAAAATTCTTTTTTTCTATTTTTTTCGGTTTCTCCCAAAATTCCCAAAGTTTGTCCAGAATAATCCACTGCTGGAGCGCCCAAAAAATTTTCACTTTTGGGAAAATCAACTTCAAAAACACCTTCTAATTTTTCCGCCACTGCCAGAGATTTTTCAGAGATATTATAAGTCGGGTTAATCCCGCTCAAAAGCCCGGAGGAAAAACACTTTTCCTCTTGAGAAAAACTTTCTCCTAACATAATTATTTTTTCTCCCGGTTTATAATCAGCTGAATTTCCAAAGGAAATTGCTGGCAAATTACTGGCATTGATTTTGAAAAAAACTAAATTGCTCCAAGAATCCATACCTAAAAATTCCGCTTCATAAACATTATTGCCGGCAATCACAACTTTATATTTTTTTGTTATTTTTTCTTTTGCTTTGTCAATATCCAAAGTATCCAAACCGACAGCGGAAGCAAAAGTCATAATTATCCCATCGCTGGTAACGATTACTCCTGTTCCTTTTTTGAAAGAAATTGTTTTTTCGTCTAACTGACTACTTATAGGGATAATCCCCACCACCGAAGAAGCAACTGAATCGGAAATTTTTCTGACTGAAGAATCTTCTTTAATGTAGACTTGTTCCGTTTTGTTTATCACCGTTACATTTTCCACCGATTTTTGAAAAAACTTATATCGAGAAAAAAAATCAGAAGAGGCTAAACGAGGAAACAAATACTTTTCAGCGATTATTCCGCTCAAACCAGAGATAATCACAATAGAAAAAAGAAACAAAAATTTTTTTAGCATATTTTTCAAAAAAATACCTTATTTTGGGAATTTTTTATTATCTATTCTATAAGGAAGGCAACCATTTGGAACTTGTTAAAATTAAAGCAATCATAATAGAGAAAAAAACAAAATTAGTCGCCATTTTTTTTCGGCTTAAATTTTCCAAAAAATAACTTCTGATGAGATCCCACTCTATATAGTAGATTATAAGAGCAACTGTGCCCACAGTCAAATATCCAAAAGGCCAAAAACTCAAAACCCAAATGACCTCCCCCATTACCAATGCCAAAAGAAAACTGTATATCCAAACAATTTTTTTATCCTCCTTTTTAATAATAATCAGATATTGATAGCTTACTAAAAGTGTCGCTATCAGATAAGTTAAAATCAACCAATAAAGAGGAACCAAAAAATTCAGATAAATTCCAAAAGAGCTTGAAAAGACAAAAAAAAGAGTGGACATTGCGGAAGACATATTCATTCCACTGGCGGTTTTATCCCCATCATATTGCCCTAAACGATAAGCGCCAAAAAGAGAAAGATAATACATCAAAAAAGCTAACAATATAAAAATTTGTTGTTCAAAACTCAATGTTATGAGATAAAGAAGCGCTCCTGAAGAAATGGAAAAAAGAACCGGCAAAACAGAAAAACTCCATTTTCTGCCCATCCAATGCCCTTGAAAAAAAGAAAAAAACATCAAAAAAAGCAAAATAATCAAAACATGACGATGAAAAAAAACAATCAATTCCAAACCGCCTAAAAAAATAAGGCTATAAAAAAGAGGTCGCAATTTCAGAAACATATTCTAATCTCAAAAAAATTATCAAATATACCTTAAAACAATTTTGGACTCATTTTTCTCCGTGTCAACTTTCACATTACTTCCATTTCTGATTTTTCCTTCAATTATTTCTAACGCCAACTCATCCATAATATCATTTTGAATCACTCTTTTTAACGGACGCACTCCATAAATCGGATCAAATCCTTTTTCACTAAGATATTTTTTTGCCGAAACAGTAAGAGAAATTTTTATGTTTCTAAGCGATAATCTCTTTTTGATTATTTCAAATTGTAAATTCACAATTTGAGCCAACATTGACTTATTAATCGGATGAAAAATTATTATTTCGTCCAAACGATTCAAAAATTCCGGTTTGAAAATTTCTCGGAGCGAACCAATCACTTTTTCTTTCATATCTTCTTCATTTAAAATTTCTTTATCCTTGGATTCTTTAAAACCTAATCCGGATTTATAAATTATATCCGAACCAATATTAGAAGTTAAAATCAGAACTGTATTTTTGAAATTGACCTTTCTTCCTTTGGAATCGGTTAAATTTCCTTCATCCAAAATTTGAAGCATAATATTGAAAATTTGAGGATGCGCTTTTTCAATTTCATCAAAAAGAATAACGCTATAAGGTTTTTTTCTTACCAGCTCCGTCAATTGTCCGCCTTCTTCATACCCGACATATCCAGGAGGAGAACCGATTATTTTGGAAACGCTGTGGCCTTCCGTATATTCACTCATATCCACTCTGATTATTGAAGATTCGTCATTAAACAAAAATTCCGCCAAAGTTTTAGCTAATTCGGTTTTTCCCACTCCCGTAGGACCAAGAAAAATAAAAGATCCGATGGGGCGTTTGATTTCAGAAATTCCCGCTCGAGATCTTCTTATGGCTTTAGAAATAGCTTTTATAGCTTCTTTTTGACCTACCACTCTTTTTTCTAAAGATTCCTCCATATTCAAAAGTTTTTTTGATTCGTCTTGAAGCATTTTAAAAACCGGAATTCCCGTCCAGCGAGAAACAACTTTAGCAATGTCTTCTTCTGTCACTTCTTCTTTGAGAATAGGACTACGACTTTGAATTTTATCCAATTTATTTTTTTCTTCTTTGACTCTTTTTTCCAACACCGGAATTTTTCCATATCTTATTTCCGCCACTTTTTCCAATTCCAATTTTCTTTCCGCAATTTCGGATTCCAATTTCATTTTTTCAATCTCTGCCGAAAATTTCCGAATTTTGGTGATAAGTTCTTTCTCCGCTCTCCACTGAAGCATTATCTTTTGAGAATTTTCTTTGATCTCCGCCATTTTTTTCTTTATCTCGCGAACTCTCTTCTTTGATTCCGTTCTATTTTCTTTTTCCAACGCTTTTTTTTCAATTTCCATTCGGCGAAGTAATCTTTCTGTCGTGTCAATTTCCGCCGGCATAGAATCAATCTCCATCCTAAGCGTGCTAGACGCTTCATCAATTAAATCCACTGCTTTATCAGGCAAGAAACGATCGGTTATATAGCGATCGGAAAGTCTGACCGCTTCTTGAATAGCGGCCTCTGTAATTTTGACTCCATGATGAACCTCGTATTTTTCTTTTAGTCCTCTCAAAATAGCCACTGTGTCTTCCGTTGTCGGTTCTCCAATCATAATCGGTTGAAATCTTCTTTCAAGAGCAGCGTCCTTTTCAATATATTTTTGGTATTCTCTAGTAGTTGTGGCACCAATCATTCTCAATCTTCCTCTAGCTAAAGCCGGTTTCAACATATTTGACGCATCCAGCGATCCTTCAATCGCACCTGTGCCCACCAAAGTATGCAGTTCATCTATAAAAAGAATAATTTTCCCTTCCGCGCGGTCAATTTCACTGATAATAGCCTTCAATCTTTCTTCAAATTCTCCCCGGAATTTGGTTCCCGCCAAAAGCGATCCTAAATCAAGAGAAATCAAAATTTTATTCTTGATAGTTTCCGGCACATCGCCCGCTTCAATTCTTTGCGCCAAACCTTCCACGATGGCTGTTTTCCCAGTCCCAGCTTCTCCTATAAGCACCGGGTTATTTTTAGTGCGACGGGAAATAACTTGCATCAAACGTCTAATCTCATCGTCTCTTCCGACAATCGGATCCAATTTTTTTTCTTTGGCTAAGTCGGTTAAATTGATAGCGTATTTTTTTATCGCCTGAAATTTGCTTTCCGGATCTAGACTGTCCACTTTTTGCCCTCCCCTGACTTGAGATAAAATCTTCAAAACTTTTTCATAATTTAAATTTTTCTCTTCCAAAAAAAATCTTGCTTTGTTTTTTCCGAAAAGAAGAGCCAAAAAAAGATGCTCCGTAGAAATATATTCATCCCCAATTTTTTTAGATTCTTGTTCAGCCAAATTCAAAGTCATTATCATTTCGGAAGAAATAAAAAGTTGTCCGGAATCGGGTTGTAAATTTTTTGGAATCTCATTTATTTTTTTATCCAATTCTTTCAAAATAATCAAGGGATCTTGTTCCATTTTTTTCAAGATTAAAGAAACGGCAGATTCTTTTTGAAGAATCAAAAAATATAACAAATGAAAAACATCCACTTGATTATTATTTTTAGCAATCGCCATTTCTTGAGAATTTCTCAATGCTTCTTGAGATTTGATTGTTAGCTTTCCAAAATCCATAAAAAAAGAATAAAAAAAATATCTGATTTTAATTATTTTCTTTCTTCTAACACTAATGGCACTTCCTTTTCTTGTCCCTTATGCCAAATTTTAAGCGTTATCTCATCTCCTACTTTGTAAGAAGTTATTATATCGGTCAAACTTTTGGGATTTTTTCCTTCATCAATTTTTTGCCCTTCAATTTCTAAAATAATATCATTTTCAACTAGTCCCGCTTTATCCGCTGGAGATCCGGGAATAACCGCAAAATCAGTAACTTTATTTCCCCGCATAATCAAATCTCCATAATTATAAGGCAAATTATTTTCTTTTTGAATAGTTTTATTTATAGGGATATAACGCACACCAATGAAAGGAACGGATATTCTTCCAGTTTCTTTAACCTGATCAGCTACTCTTTTAATTTGATTGGACGGAATGGCAAACCCTATATTTTGCGCTCCTTGCGCAATAGCCACATTTATCCCAATAACTTCTCCTTCTATATTCAAAAGAGGTCCTCCTGAATTTCCTTGATTTATCGCTGCGTCAGTTTGAATAATATCGGTAAGTTTTTCCGATTCTCCTGAATAATCGCTTCCGGCAGTTAAGTTTCTTTTCAACCCCGATATAATTCCCCGACTAACAGTATTGGAAAATTCTCCCAAAGAATTTCCGATAGCAATAACCGTTTGTCCGGTTTGCAAACTACTTGAATCGCCTAAAGAAAGAATCGGATATCCATTGCCATCTATCTTAATGACCGCCAAATCATTTATCGGATCAATCGCCAAAATTTTAGCAGGATGTTCTTTTCCATCTTCAGTTAAAACTGTATATTCTGCTTCAGCGTCTTCCACTACATGACGATTAGTAACAATCATTCCGTCTTCAGCTATAAAAAATCCTGTTCCTCCTCCGATTTTTTGTTTTTCTCGTTCAGGATTATCTTGATTGTTTTTTCTAGGTTCTTCAAAACCAAAAGGATCGCCAAAAAAGCCGGGAAAACCAAAATAATCTCGCATTAGGGGAATATCTTTGCTGATAATTATGCTTACTACTGCTGGAGCAGTTTTTTTGACCACATCAATAGTCGCAGAATCCTCTTGAATTATTTTTTGTTTGACAGTTTCCGCTTGTTCCGAAGATAAACCATTTTTTTCCATATTAGAAAAATCTTTTATCCAGTCCCCCTTTTTAATCGCAGAAAAGACATTCCCGTTTGAATGAGCCGCTAAAAAACCGAACAAAGCTCCAAAACCGGAAGACAAAAAAACGGTCAAAATGAAAAATAAACTAATCAAAATAAGACTATTTTTTTTGTTCATTTTTCCAAACATTTCTTGCTTTTTTTCATTGTCTATTTCAATAATTTCTTTTTCCAATTGATCTAAATCTTTTTTTTCTTCCATATTTTTATTTAGTTTTATTTAATTTTTTATTCAAGCGAAAAATCTTTTTCAAAAAAACAATTTGAAAAAGAATTTTCTTCCTTCTCTAATACAGACAAACCCAAAAAATTATTTCACAGGAATGTAAAATAAATTTTAAATTATTCCATAGAAATTGCCGATGCCGGACAACTGTCAATCACTTCTTGGCAATTGCAATCCCCGCAATCTTCGGCGATAACACTGGATTTCCCGTCTTTCATTTTGAAAACTTTAGGACAAAGAGATTCACAGGTTCCACAACCGATACAAAGTTCTTCGTCTACTTTTGGTTTAGCCATTTTCTTGTTTATTATTTATTAAAACATAACTGAAATGTCGTTAGGATTGTTTTTCAAAAGTTCTTCTTCAAATTTTCGCATATCTTCCTGAACAAATTCCACCCTTTCTTTCTCAGAATTCCACTTAAATTCTTTCAAAAAAATTTTAATATCGGCATTTCTTTCCATTTCCGAAAGCCACTGAGGAAATGACTTGTTTCTTAAAAAAACTTGACTGACCTTGAACATTTTGACTCCTTCCTCTTCTTTTTGATCATCCAGTTTCAGAATATGAAAACCGAGAGAGCTTTCCACTATCGGACTTATTTTTCCTTTTTCCAAAGAAAAAACCGCTAAAGTTACTTCCGGAATCATCTGATCAACACGAAACCATCCCATTTCTCCGCCTTCTTTTGAACTTTTTCCTTCTGAATATTTTTTCGCCACCTCTTGAAAACTTTTCCCTGTTTGTAAATCATTTTCCGCTATTTTAATTCTCTCTTTATTTTTTTTGTAGGACTCATCGCTTTCTTTTAATTTTTCAAATAATTTTTCCTTATATATATCCGGCTTCACTATATTTTCCTTGAAACTTTTCATATCCCATCCATATAATTCTTTTAATTCTTCTTCTAAGTTGTCTCCTGCCCCGTATTCTTTTATTTTTCTATCTACTTCTTGATCAATCATTGAAGAAGTTAATTTTATCCCGCGTGCGTTGGCTTCCGATTCTATTATCCCGTTTTCAATTAACTTATTAAGGATATTCTTTTCTTTTATCATAAGTCTTTTCCCCCCGTCTTTAGTGGAAAAATCAACTCTCATTCCCAAATCGGAAAAATCTTGTTTTTTATAAAAAAGTTTAACGGAAGCCAATTGACTTTTCATTTTGTCAAAAGTAATTATCTTTTTTTCCGCTTTGGCCACCGGATAAGGAATTATTTTAGCTGTTTGAGTGATAAAAATATTATTTCCCAAACCAAAAAAATAAATGCCGATTCCTGCAACAAAAATATACACCATTAATAACAAAAAAACAGCTTCAATAATTGTTATCCATTTCACTTTTTTTTCTTCTTTCTTTTTTTTTAATTTTTTTGACGTTTTTTCTTTTTTGGAATTCATTTGTTATTTTTTACTTGAAAAAATAGTCCCACCATTTTTGAAAATTATTTCTATAATCTTTTGGAGATTCTTCTATTATCGGTTTATCCTTTTCGGAAGAATAGACAGCTTCTTTTTCATCTTTAGAAATTGGGCTGGGAGAAATCACTACCATTTTTTCTCCGGGATTTTGAAGATTGAGTCTTTCTTTCGCTTCAATTTCCTGAAAATCCTTGCTACCAAGATAAGAAATTCTTTTTTTTATCTCCATATTTTCCCTTTCCACTTTCTGCGCTTCTTCCTGAAGAGACAAAATTTCTTCTCTAATCTTTTTCTTTTTTTTTAGCTCTTTTGAAAATGCATAACCAAACAAAAAAACTGTAAGCGCCAATAAAACAATGATGCCCCTAATCAGCCAAAAAAACGATTCACTCTGTCTTTTTTCTCTCATTTTTTTGTTTTTTTGCGTTATCGCGATTAAACACTAGCAAAAAAATTTGATTGCTTTTTTTAAAAAATATTCCATCTTAAAGCATTAACATTGGAGAAATAGTAAAAGCAACCATCGCCAAAACCGCTAGGATGGATATGATTAACCAAATTTTTTGGATAACTTTTCGACTTTTTTTTGTTCTCATAAGAATAAGACTATAATAACAAATAATTTCTTTTTAGCCAATATGTTTTAAAAAAATCAAAATCCCATTCTTTTTCTGGCTTGATCAATTTGTTCATCCGTAACTTTTCCAGAAGATTTCAGATATTTCAAAACTTTTTCCATTTTATCTTTATTTTTAGGATCAAAAAATTCTCTCGCCATTTTTTCTCTTTCCTGAGGACTCATTTTTTCCATTCTTTTCATAGCGATTCGTTCCAACATCCCCATCTTTATAGATTCTTTTTGAGAATTTTCTCCTTTTTTCTCATCATTATTGCGATTTTTATCTTTTTGGTCATTGTCATTTTTAGTATTTTTACTTTTTTTTCTAAATATATTCCACATAAATTTTTGTTATTTTTGATTTTATTTACGATTAATTTGAAATTTATAAATAGTTGCAATCAAGGCTGATGCGACAAAAATAGAAGAATAAGTTCCGAAAGAAACTCCGATTAAAAGCGCCAAAGAGAAATAGCGGATTGCTTCGCTACCGAAAATAATCAAAAAAACTAAAACTATGATAACCGTAAAAGAAGTATTAATGGAACGCGCCAAAGTTTCATTAAGAGAACGATTTATCACACTTTCAAATTCATCTTTTATCCCGGAACGAAGAATATTTTCTCTGATTCTGTCATAAACCACAATTGTATCATTAACACTGTAACCTAAAATAGTTAAAAGGGCTGCCACAAAAGCTACATCTGTTTTTACCCCGTAAAAATGACCAAGAAAAGAAAAAATCCCGGCGGTGATAATCACATCGTGAGCCAAAGCAATTATAGCTCCAAGCCCGTATTTCCAAGAAGAAACCGGACGAGAAACTTTTCTAAAAGCCACAGAGATATAAATAGCAATCCCCAAAATAGACAACATAATAGCTTCCACTGCGTTAGTTTTGAGTCGACTAGAAACGGAGGCACCAATAAAATTGACACTGAGCTGTTTGGCATTAGAATCAATTTCTTTTATTTTTTCAAAAACTTTTCTATTTATATCATCATCGGATTTTTCATATTGTAAAATTATCAAATTTTTCTCACCTTTCTTTAGAGAAAAACCAACTAAATTCAACTCTTTCAACTTTTCTTCTATTACATTTTTTTTTGGAATATTTTGAGAAAATTCAATTTTCATCTCGGTTCCACCGGTAAAATCTATTCCAAAATTCATTCCCCAAATAAAAATCGCTCCCAAACCGGAAATTACTAGAGTCGCCGAAATAAAATAAAAATATTTTCTTTTGTTTATGATTTGAAGCATAGACTGTTTTTTTATAAATATTATTTTTCCGAATTTTTTTGATGGCTAGGAACAATCAACCACACTCTTTTTTCCGCCCATTCTCTCAAAGTGAAATTCAAAATTGTTTTAGTGATCACAATTGCAGTGAACATAGAAACAATTACGCCAATAATCAAAACAACGGCAAATCCTTTGACAAATCCGGTCCCCACCCAAATAAGAATGAGTGATGTTATGATGGTGGAAAAATTACCGTCCCGAATACTTGGCCAAGCTCTTTCAAAACCTTGCCTGATTGACCCCAAAACATTTCTCCCGGAAGCTAATTCTTCTTTGGTCCTTTCAAATATGAGAATGTTCGCGTCTACCGCCATTCCAATAGAAAGAATGAAACCGGCAATTCCCGAAAGGGTGAAAGTAATTCCCCACGGAGTCAGAACGGAAAGTTTGAAAATTGTCACCATTAGAGCGGTATAAATCAAAAGAGAGAAAGAGGCTACTAATCCTAAATAACGATAATAAAAAATCATAAAAATCAAAATTACTCCCAGCCCCATTGCTCCGGCTTTCATACTTTCTCGCAAAGAAATTTCTCCTAGCGATGCCTCTACACTATTTTGAGAAACAAGGCTTATTGGAACAGGAAGAGCGCCTTCATTAAGATTTTTAACCAAATTTTTAGCGTCTTCAAGAGTAAAATTTCCCGTTATAACCGCTTCTCCATTGGTAATTTCCGCTTGAACTGTCGGAGCGCTGATGATTTCTCCGTCCAAATAAATAGCCACTTGTTTTTTCAGGTTTCTCTTGGTAATCTCGGCAAAAAGTTTAGCGCCTTCATCATCAAATTTCAATCCCACTTGCGGTTCCGCCAATCCCTGATTTTGAAGTTCCACTTTGGCGTTTTTCAAATTTTTTCCCGTTAGACCAGTAGAAACAAATTCTTTTTGCGGTTCCGGTTGGGTTTGTTTGGCAAAAAGAATATGCGCGCTTTTGAATTCTTGATCGTCTCCCTCTCCGCGAACTTGAATTTTTTTGATAATATGCCAACCAAAAGACGATTCCACCAACGACGGATAAATCGTGCCGTCAACAAGATTTTTATTGAAAATAACATCTTCATATTCAGGAACAAAACTTCTTTTTTTCACAAAATCATATTCTCCGCCGTTTTCTTTGGAACCCGGATCATCGCTATTTTCTTTGGCTAATTGAGCAAAATCTTCTCCCGCTAAAACTTTTTTCAAGATTTCTTCTGCCTTTTCTTTTCTTTGCTGATTAAGTTGAGTCAAAAATTCTTCCGGAATCTCCACATCTTCTTCTTTTTCCGAACTTTCTTCCTTAAATTCCAAAATCGGCGTTCCTTTGATCTGAGATTTAGCTTCTTCAATGTCTTTTATTCCCGCCAACTCCACTACCAAAATGTTATCAGCACCGGATTTGGTTGTGTAAATCAAAGGTTCTGAAACGCCAAAAGCGTTGACTCTTCTTTCAATCACATCTTGCACCGCTTCCATTGCTTCTCCCACTTTTCCTTTTTCAATTTGACTCACATCGGCTTTATATTCCAAGTGAATCCCGCCTTGAAGATCCAACCCTAAATTAATTTTCAATTTATCAAAAAAATTGTAGACTGGCGAAATTTTTGAAACTGCTTTAGGATAAGACAAAAAAGTGCTGAAAACCGCTAAAAGAAAAATTAAAAAAAAATTAGTTCTAAGTTTGTTTTTTAAGTTCATATTTGATTGTCGCTTTTTTTTATAAATCTTGCACGTTTATTTTAAAATAATCTATGATCTTTTAAAATTATTACTATTTTGCAAAAGCAAGAATAACAAAAAGTGTGTAATTTGTATAAATTTTTATGTATAATAGAAAAATCAATGATAATTAAAACAAAAAAATATCTATTTAAAAAATCAAAAACTATTCAGTGATTTTTCACTTTTCTTGTATTTTACACGAAATAAGATAAAAAGCAATTTTTTGTTTTAAATATGTCATTAATCATCTCTTTCTTTCTGAAGAAGTTTTTACAAAAATCAAAAACAATGGATGTGGTTTTAGCGGACGCGATTTCAGTTCCGGATGAAATTGAGTTCCCAAAAAAAAAGGATGCCTCTTAACCGAAAGTTCGGTAATTTCCATCAAATTTCCATCGGGAGATTTTCCGGAAAAAATCAATCCGACGTGCTCCAATTTTTCCACAAATTCCGGATTAACCTCCCAACGATGTCTGTGCCGTTCAGAAATTTTTCCTTTTTTATAAGCCATATAAGCCAAAGTATCTTTTTTTATTATTGCCGGATAAGCACCTAGTCTCATCGTAGCACCATAATTTTTGTCTTCCAAGTTTTTCTTTTGCTCCGGCATTATATCTATAACCGGATTTTTGGTTTCCCGATTGATTTCAGTAGTGTTGGCATCTTTCAATCCTAAAACATTTCGCGCGTATTCAATCACCGCCAACTGCATTCCATAACAAAGACCCAAGAACGGAATTTTGTTTTTTCTCAGAAATTCAATGGCTTTTATTTTTCCTTCCACGCCCCTGGAACCAAATCCTCCAGGAACAACAACTCCGTCATAATTTTTGAGATCTTCTAACCGATTAGGATCCTTTTCAAAAAGCTCGCTGTTTATCCAAGAAATTTTCGGTTTGAATCTCAATTCATACGCGCTATGTTTTATCGCTTCTATAACGCTTATATAAGCATCTGAAAGCAAAAAATCGCCAGTGCCAAAATACTTTCCCACAATCCCGATGGAAACTTCTTTACGGCTGTTTTTGATATTTTCTACTAGCTTATACCATTTTTCAAGTTCAGTTTTTTTGTAAGGCAAAGAAAGTTTTTTTAAAATCAAACGGCTTAAATCGTCTCTTTCAAAATTCAAAGGAATTTCATAAATGCTATCCACATCCGGCGCACTGATAACATTTCTTTCCGCGATATTGCAAAAAAGAGAAATTTTTTTTTTTCTTTTCTTGTCTAAAAATGTTTCACTTCTAGCAATGATAAAATCCGGCTGAACTCCCGCGCTATTAAGAGTTCTGACCGCATGCTGAGTTGGTTTGGTTTTCATTTCTCCTATTTTGGAAGGAATAGGCACATAACTCAACATAACCGTAATAACATCTCCCTGATTCTGAAGTTTTAAAAGCCGAAGTGCTTCTAAAAAAATAATGCTTTCATATTCTCCAACTGTTCCGCCAATTTCAATAATAGTTATATCGGCACCGGCTTTTTGAGACGCTTTTTTGATGCGAGAGATAACTTCCATTGGAATATGAGGCACCACTTGAACGCATTTCCCAGCATATTCCAAATTTCTTTCTTTGTGAATAACAGTATCATAAACTCGACCAGTAGTCATATAATTGTCATTAGGCAAAACAACATCCAAAAATCTTTCGTAATTTCCCATATCCTGATCAGTCTCATAGCCGTCATCCAAAACAAAAACTTCTCCGTGTTCGGTAGGATTCATCGTTCCAGCGTCCATATTGATATAAGGATCAATTTTAATCGCGGTAACAGCATAACCTCTAGCTTTCAAAATAGCTCCAATAGAAGCGACTGCCACACCTTTGCCTACTCCGCTCATCACTCCGCCAACCACAAAAATATATTTTTTGTTTTTTACCATTTTTTTTTAAAGTTAACAGTCGTTCTTATAGAAAAGAATAACCTTGATTAAAAAATTATTTTGTTAAGAAAACTTAAACTATTTTAAAATTATTATAAATTGTTCGCCTATTTCAAAATTTTTCAAATATTATTTTCACGTGTGAACAGAAATCCGACACAAAAGAAATTTTTTAAGATTAAATCTCTTTTCCTGTCATCAAATATCATCAAAAAGATCAGCTATTTTTGCAAGAATATCAATAAAAATCTAAACTCTAATGGTCAAAATACAAATTAGTAAAATAAAAATAATTTTTTTGATTTTAATTTAAAGACAAAAAGCCGCTCCCCCGCGACTTTCTATTTTTTTTAAAAAAATTCACCAAAAAAAATTTTCTCCCTAACCTTCCAAAACATCTAGAATTATTTCCGTTTCCATCCCCGAAGATAAAACTATTTTGATTTTCCAAAGACCGATTTTCTTTATAACCTGTTCTATTATAATGGATTTTTCTGAAATAGTAAAATGTTCTTTTTCCAGCTCGCAAAAGATATCTTTGGAAGTGATTGACCCGAAAAGTTTCCCTTTTTTCGCCTTGCGTTTAATGGAAAATTTTTTGCCTTTCAATTTTTTGATCAAATTTTGGTTTTCTTCTTCTCTTTGAGCAAGTTTTTTTTGTTCTTCTTGCACGCGCAAATTTTCTTGATAAATTATCTTATCCGTAACTTTTTTTGCCAAATTTTGAGGGAACAAAAAATTTCGCGCATAACCCTCCGCCACTTCTTTAATTTCTCCTTTTTTTCCAAAATTTTTAACATCTTTCAAAAGGATTATTTTCATTTTTTTAACTTAATAATTATTAATTAGAATTTAGAATTTTTGACTATGCTATTTTCTAAAGTTATTTTTTATTTTTATTTCACATTTATTTTCTCAGATAAAACTTCCAACGCTTTTTCCAATTGCGGATCGCGTTTATTTTCATAATCTTCCCGAGTCATTTCTATCGCTATATCTGGTTCTATTCCCTTTTCCATAATATATTCTCCATTGGGAGTCAGCCATTTGGCAATGGTTATTTTTACGCTAGAACCTCCCGGAAGATCCATCAATTGTTGCACACTTCCCTTGCCAAAAGATTTTTCTCCAATTAGAGTTATTCCTCTGTCATCTTTCAATGCTCCCGCCAAAATTTCTGAAGCACTGGCACTTCCCTTATCTATCAAAACCACTATTGGCAAATAACTCAATTTATCCCCCCCAAGAGTATTCAGATTATTTCTTTTGCCAGTGCTATCTTCCTCAATTACCACTACTTTATTCTCCGGAATCAAATAACTGGCAATATCTATAGCCTTATCCAAAAGTCCTCCGGGATTATTTCTCATATCTAAAATTATTCCCGAACTTTTTTGAGCGATAATTTTTTCCACCGCTCGGGAAAATTCTTTGTCTGTATCTTGAGAAAATTGATTTATTTTCAGATAAGCCACTTGATTGTCTTTGAATTCCAAAACAACACTATCAAGCGTGATAGTCATTCGGATTATGGATATTTCTTTGGTTTCGTTTTCTCCTTCAGACAAAATAATCAGTTTTACTTCGGTATTTTTTGGTCCGCGAATAAGACTAACTGCTTCTTCTATTGAAACATCCGCAATAATTTTATCCCCTACTTTCAATATCTTGTCTCCGGCACGCAGTCCAGATTTTTGAGCAGGAGAACCTTCCAAAGGAGCAATCACTGTTAAAATATCATTTTTCATAGTCAATTCCGCTCCAATGCCTTCAAAGCTTCCTTCTATTTCTTGAGAAAAAGAAGCACTTTCTTTGGGATCAAAAAAATTGGAATAAGGATCTTCTGTCGCTTTTAACATTCCTTTTATGGACCCATAAACCAATTTTTGAGCGTCAATTTCAGCCTTATTGATATGCTTTTCTTTAACTAAATCCCAAACTTTCCAGTAAAGAGAAAAATCCACTTTTTCAAGGGGAAAATTAGGATTTTTATTTTCCACCAATGAACCTATAAGAGAAATGTTTTTGGATTCCTTTGAATGTTTTTCTCCATTTTTATATCCAAAAAAATAATTTCCCCAACACAGTAAAATTATCATTAAAACAAAAACCGTTTTTTGAAAAATTTTTTTATTTTTTTGAAAGATTTCTTTTTTGATATTTTCTTCAACTTCTATTTCTTCCAAATCCGCTTTGGAATAAAAAGAATTTTCTTGTTGTTCTTTTTTAATTTCTTCTTGAATATCCATAAAAAATTTATTTTTAAAATCCAACTTATAATTTAATTGTGTTCGGGAAGAGGTTTCCCTTTATATTTCCAAAAATATTTCAAAGCGCTAAAAACATGAATCCACGCTAATTTTTTTGAAATAAGAGTTTTGAAAACTCCTTTACCGGAAGAACCTTTGCCATGATAATGATACATTTCAGAATTCGGATAATAAACAACTTTATATTCTTTTTCCCAAAAACGTCGACACCAATCCACGTCTTCAAAATACAATTTATATTGTTTGTCCATCAAACCCACTTTTTCTATTTTTTCTCTACTGCTTATAATAGCCGAGCCCATAATCCAATCTGCTTCTTTGGGTTTGTTGTGATCAAAATCTTTCATCATAAAATCATCCAAATGTTTTCGGGCAAATTTCATCTTTCCTAAAAGCGTTCTTCGGTAAAGTATAGTAAAAAAAGAATAAAATTTGAAACAAGATGGTTGTAAAGTTTCATTGAAATTCAGAAGCTTCGGTCCGACAAGTCCCACTTGAGGATTTCTTTGAATATATTCCAATAAAGTTTCCACAGAATTTTTTTTAATAAGAATATCTCCGTTAAGAATCAAGATATATTTTCCGCTACTGGCACGATATCCATTTTCCACTGTTCCCACAAAACCGATATTTTCCTTTGCGGGAATAAATTTTACCAAAGGATAGTCTTCTCGCATCATTGTTTCGGTATCATTTTCTGTGGCACTATCGGCAACTATCATTTCAAATTCGGAATTTTTCAGAAAAATGTTTTTTTTGATTGAATCAATGCAAAGTTTCAACAATTGAGGATTTTTGTAACTGGTAATGATTATGGATAGAAGCATAAAATAGAAAATAAAAAAAGTGAAAAGAGAAAAACTATTTAGGTTTTATATTCGTTTGAACCGGATAAGTGAAAATATTTTTTGCCATCTCGCGAATTTTGTCATAATTGTCTCCAATCGGGAGAAGAATATATCCCGCCGCGCTTTCTCCGGGATAATACAAAAGACCTTCTTCGCTATTTTCCAAAACTCTTTGATAAATTTCAGGATTATTCGTTTCTTTGTATAAATCATACATTCTTTTTATTTCCCAGATTTCCATATCCGTTCTGGCATTTTCTCCCAATGCGTCCATTATAGCGTTCACTTTGGAGAAATCGGTCAATGTTCCCACAGACATCATTTTATCTTTGATAAGTTTGAGAATAAGTTGTTGTCTCCTGGCTCTTTCAAAATCATTAGAAGTCGTGCGAGATCTGGCGTAACAAAGCGCTTTTTCTCCATTGAGAGTTTGTTTTCCAGTAGGCAAACGAAAATCTCCTCCGCATTCCAAAGTTTCTTTTGGCGCAGTGCAAAGAGGATAACTGGCAACAATTCTGGTTTTGTAAATTTGTGAAGTTTTACTGAAATATTTGACTGTTTTGTTTTGATATTCTCCGGTCGGAACATTGAAAAAAGAATCGCAAACATGTGGCTCATTAAATTGCACCGCTTCTTCAAAAGGCGCATCTAAAGTTATTTCCACTCCGCCGACGGCGTCTATAAGTTTTTTGAAACCGTTAAAATTTATACTGACAGCATAATGAACCGATAAACCGGAAACTTCTTCCACGATTTTTTTCATATTTTGCATGCCTTCTTTTTTGCCGTTTTCCTCTCCGTAAGCGTGAACAGCATTTATTTTTTGTTTGTCATTTGTTCCGGGAACAGTCACATAAAGATCGCGAGGAATTGAAATCATAGAAACTTTGTTTTCTTTCGGCTTGATACTGGCAAGAATTATTGTATCAACCAATGTTCCTCCGCCGGGCAAATCCGCTCCGCGCATTCCCAAAAGTAAAATATTTATTCTCCCTTCTTCCTCTCCTTTCAGTTCGTCTTTAACGCCTGGAATAGAGTGGATAAAACTTTCCAAAAAATTTCCCTTGGAAATTTTGTTGGTTATACTGCCGACCTTCCAAAATACAAGTCCGCCTCCAATAAAAAAAAGTAACAAAAAAAACATCCCCACTTTGAACCATCTTCTTTTATAGAGTTTGGGTTTGAAAAAATTTTTCTCGTTTTCATCCTTTTTTTTCCCTAACTTTCCAATTATACTTATTCCCATAATTTGAATAAAAAAAAATTAATTTTTATTTGAAAAAATTTGATCAAAATTAAACATAAAACAACATAACAAATCAAGCGATTTGGCAATACCCCCAGTCTACTCAAATAAAAAGAATTGTCAATCCGAAATTTTGTTTAGTCGCTTCCAAATTTCAAAAAAGCAAAACAGTCTTCATAAAAAAACTGCTTTTGCTTTTTGCTTTCTAGATTTTCCAACCTTCTTCATATTTAAAAAATAGATCTACTTGTTTTCTTTTCCTTCTTTTTCTTTTTCAATAGAATCTTCTTTCTTTTCAACTCCTTCCACTTTACTAATATCTTCTTCTACAGCCTTAGAAAGACCTTCTAACTCCTCTTCCGTTCTTGGAGGAGAAACCAAAGCTACCACCGTTTCAGGATCCAAATCAAGTTTTATTTTGGAAGAGATTGGCAAATCTTTGACATAGATATAATCGTCAAAATTTTTCAGCTTTGAAATATCAACATTGATTTCTGAAGGAAGATCCGCCGGCAAACATTTTACCGTTACTTCATCCAAACTTTTAACTAAAACTCCTCCTAATTCTTTAACCGCAGGAGATTCACCCACATAAACCAGTTCTACTTCCGTTTCAATCTCTTCATCCATTTTCACTTGAAAAAAATCGCTGTGAATTATTTTTCCAGAGACAGGATCTCTTTGAATTTCATAAATAATAACATTTCTTCCTTCTTTATCATCAATTTTCAAATTTATCATAGTGCTTTCTCCGGACTTTTTTAACAGTCGGGAAAATTCCAGCTGATCAATCCATAAACTTTCGTTTTTTACTTCTCGTCCATATATAACGGCCGGAATCAAACCTTTGGCTCGATTTTTTTTTAACTTTCTGCCAAAAACATTTCTAGTCTTGGCGAACAATTTCACCATATCCATACTTTTGCGCTCTACCTGAAATTTTTTTAACTCCGTTTTTTGGTCTTTTTTAAAAAAATTCCCTCTCAAGCAAATAAAAAATTAAACTCTAAACAATTGTTGATATATCTCAATTATCTCATCGGTGCTAATCGGTTTCATTTTCAATTTTTCCTTCACTTCGTCTCTTCCCAAATCAGTTATGGAACCGGCTCCCAATATGTTTCGTTCTTCGCTCAACAACATAAATATGGAAGATGTCAAACAATTGGAACAAGTGATATGAAAAATGGATTTATTATTATCTTTCAAAACTAAAATAAAGTCTTCCGATCGGAATTTATTTTTGCAAATTACACAATTGGAAACAAAAAAAGATTCTCTTTTATTTTCTTTATTTTTCATTTTTTTAAGATAATCAAAAAAAATTCTTTTTATTTTCTTTTAACTAGAAGATTTTATCATACTTTGTCAAAATGTCAATTTCCGGGATTTTAGCAATTTTAGCGCAAACGCGCTAAAATATTTTTGATATGAAATGTTTTCAAACACTCTGAAATATATCCAGCATTTTTTGTGCGGTTTTTTGCCAAGAAAAATTTTTGCTTTGTTCCAAACCTTTCCGAGACAATTCTTCTTGAATTTTTTTGTTTTTCAAAAGCAATGTCAATTTTTCCGCCAAATCTGCAGCCTCTTGCAGATTGAAAAATTTCACCGCAATTCCCGCAATTTCCCTATGAGGAGAAATTTCTGACGCAACAACCGGAATTCCTAAACTCATCGCTTCCAAAATCGGAATGCCAAAACCTTCATAAAACGAAGGGAAGCAAAAAATTTTCGCTCCCGCCATAACTAATGCCTTGTCTTTTTCGTCAATAAATCCGGGAAAAATTATTTTTTCTTGAACAGAACTTTTTTTCAAGGCGATATCTATTTTGGAATCAAAGTTGTATTTTTTATTGCCGGCAATCACTAAATTCACTTTTTCTTGCAATGATTTTTCCAGCAAATAAAAAGCTTGGATAAGCAAAGGAATATTTTTTCTCGGTTGAAGCGTTCCTATATAAAGGATATAGTTTTCACCCAATTGATACTTTTTCTTAACAGCGTCTATTTTTTCCGAAGAAACATTTTGTCGCAAAAAATCATCCGCTACGGCATTATGTATATAGCTCACTTTGTTTTTTTCAATGCCATAATAATTAATTATCTCATTTTTAGTAAAACGAGAAACCGCCACTATTTTTCGCGCTCTTTTTATACTCAAAGGAATAAGTATTTTGAGAAAAAACAAATCTTTCAATTTTATCATCTGGGGGAAAAAATTGAAAGATATATCATGAATAATGGTTATTATTTTTGTTTTTCGGGGAACAAAAAAGGGAATGACATATTGAGTCAGATAAATATCCAGCTCATTTTTTTGAAGATAGCGAGAAATACTCCAAAAATTCCAAATAAATTTGTTTTTTGCTCGCAAAGAAACAATTTCAAAATTTTCCTTTTTTTTCAATCCCAAATGGGATCTTAAAAATTTTATTTTTTTCGGTTCAGTTTCATCAGTAAAAAGGGTGTAATAATTTTTTTGGTCAATCATCGCCAAATTTTTTACCAAACCAAAAAAAACCGCTTCGTCTCCGGTTCTATTTTTCCCAATAAGTCTAATGTCAATTCCAATATGCATATTTTTTTTAGAAAAAAGTTAAAAACCGCATTAATCTTTAATCTGAACAATTGCCAACCAAAACCAAAAAAATCCCAAAAAAATTCCGGCATTGAAAAAATTAAAAACAAAAATGGCAAACCAAGAAAGGATACAAAACAAAAAAAACGCTTTCTCGGAAAAATTTTGAGAAAAATAATATTTTTTTAGCGCTTTCCAAAAAATATAAAAAAACAAAAATACCAAAGACAAAAAACCCACTATTCCGGCGGACAACCAAACTTCCAAAAAGATATTGGAGGAATTGAAAAAATTTCCCTGCAAATCTTTCCCCAAAATTTTCCCGATACTTCCCCATCCAATCCCCAGCAAATAATGTTTTTTTATCTCTTTCCATGATTTCTGATAAATTTCGTTTCGTGTCTTCACGTTAGGATCATCCCGATAAACTTCCGTCACAAAAAAACCGGTAGATTTTTGAGCTGAAATATCTTCTAAATCAATATGACGGCAATTCATCTTTTCCAAATCGGAAACATCGCCAATAGTCAAATCGGTTTCTATTTTTGAACGGCAGGAAACTGTTATTTTTTGTTTTCCGGTTCCAACACTCTGCAATCTGTCTTTCAATTCAAAATCGGTAAGATTAAAAATATAAATCAGCCCCAGAGCCAAAAAACCGGCACTCAGGGTAAAAAAGAAATTTTTTGAAAAAAATTTCCAATGCCAAGCGCGAAAATTAAGATTTGTCAAAAGAATAAAAAGAAAAAAGAAAATGACAACAAAGATTGCCAACCAAGCGCTTCGGCTAACCGTTAAAAAAATCGCCATAAAAGAAAAAACCAATCCCCAAAAAACAAAAAAAAAATTATTCTTAAAAGAAAACATTTTCCATTTTTCTTCCTCTTGAAATTTTGGAAAAAAATCGGCGCGCGCAAAATTGAAATAAAGATATTGCAAAGCAAGAAAAACTGTCGCTAAAACAACCAAAAAAATTCCCGCCCAATCCGGTTCCATAAAAGTCAAATTGATTCTTTCTTCCATAACTTCAAATCCTTCCATTCCGTTTTGAAAACGAAAACTTTGCCAAATCCCGTAAAAAGCGTCAATCAAAGAAGAAGCAAGGAAAAAAGGGATGATTTTTTTTATGTCGGAAAAAGTTTGAAGATAATATCTAGTCAAAAAATATAAAACGGAAAAACTAACAAAAACAATCGCTAGCTTCAAACTGAGCATCTTGTCAGGAGCGTTTAAAATGGCAAAAAATCCAAAAAAAGAAATAGCGACAACCAAACGATCCACCCAGCTAATTTTGGGAAATTTAAAATTCAATCTGCCAGAAAATGATCTGATCGTTAAAGCTAAAATTATCAAAAAACCCAAAAATTGATACGGTCGCAAGAAAAAACCGAACTCTGCCGGAGACAAACTGACATTTTCAAACATAATCATTCCGGAGAAAAGAAGAAAAAACCAGCCGGGACGAAATAATGAAAATGCTAAAAATAAAGAAAAGAAAAAGACAAAATTTCCCGCATCAAGCGGAAGAATTTTTGCGTTTCCCAAAAAAATCAGAGTTAGTGCTAGAAAAAAATTCAGAACAAAAAGGGAGATTTTCAGTTGATTTTTTTGATTAAAAATTTTAGAAAAACCGTCAAATATACTCATTTTAAAAAAATTTTAGCAATAACTTTATAAACACAATCCGCTTTAAAAAATTTTAAACAATGGACATATTGCTTAATAACTCACTACTGCAATTTCCACATTTTGGTTAAATTTTCCAAAATTTCGTTACGCAATTTATTAAGCAATATGCCTAATTTTTATTCTTTTTTTGTTCTCTAGTATTTTCCAAAAGAACATGCAACATTTTTTGGCAAAATTTTTCCATAGAAAACATTTTGGCTCTTTTTGCGCTTCGGCGAGACATTTCTTGACGCAAATCTTTGTTTCGCAAACAATTTTTCATAACCATGGCGATATCTTGCGTGTCGTCAGGATCGCAATAGATAACACTGTCTCCACCCACTTCCGGCAAAGAAGATTTTTTTGACACGATAACCGGAACGCCCAAAATCATCGCTTCCAAAACCGGCAAACCGAATCCTTCATAAAGCGAAGGATAAACAAACATTTTGGCAGACACATAAAGTGCCGGCAAATCTTCTTCCGGGATTTTTCCAATCAATTTAACTTCTTGAGTTAAATTCAATTCTTTGATTATTTTTTCCGCATCCGTTGCCAAAGGAAAAATTTCCGGAAGAAGTTTTCCGTAAATAACCAGTGGGGGAATTTCCGCGCTGAAACGAATTTTTTTATTTTTATCCAAAAGAAAACGATAAGCGTAAAGAAGTTTTTCAATGTTTTTTCTTTTTTCATATCCCCCGCCAGCAAAGATATATCCCGAAGACAAAAAATATTTTTCCAGAATTTGACGATTTTTTTCTTTTGAAATCGGCTTAAAATAAATTTCACTCGCACCAATATAATTGACAGTTATTTTTGCAGGATTGATATTCAAAAACTGAATAAGATCTTTTTCTGTTCTTTTGGAAATCACCACAATTTTGTCCGCGCTTTTTATGGATTTTTCCACCAATTTTTGGTAAATTATTTTTCTGAAATTATTGAGATAAACAGGAAAAATTTTGGGAATAATATCATGAACTAACATCGTATGAAAAATTTTTCCGTCAAGAATGGTAGCAGATTGGTAAAGACTCAAAAAAATATCGCACTTATCTTTTTTGACCATTTTGGGAAGCATAAATTTTTCCCAAATTATTCTTCGCAAAAGATCGTCTCGTTTGTAAAAACGCGGCAAAAAAAATCGCTTTTGAAAATTTTCCGACAAATTCAAACCAAAAGAAAAATCTTCTTCGGCGTATAAAATAAAATTTATATTTTCGCTTTCGGAAACTGCCAATTTTTTCAAAAAATTGGCAGTTACTTGACCAATTCCCGTTTCCGGTTTTCGCAAAAAAGAAACATTGATTCCAAGCGTGATTTTTTCTTTTCCCATAATGCTATCATAAACCATTTTTTGATTTATGTCATCTTTTTTTTCGCTTGTCCTCTCTTGAAAAAATACAGACTCTAATTTATTTTTAAAATTTAAAGATTTTTCAAAAAAATTAGATCAAAAAAAACACCAAAAAAAATCATTTGATTTATTATAGGACTTATGCGTTTGACGAGAAATTAATAATGATATTCCCTCTCAAGAGCTTCAATCTTAATTAAACTGGCAAGAACTTAATTTCATAAATTATGCTTTATTTTAACGCAAGCGCGCAAGTCCTAAAATAATTTTTTTTAAACTGACAATTTTGGAAAAATATAGTATAGTTCATTTGTAAAAAAGAAAAATATATTTAGGGCTTACGCTTGAAGATTTTAATTATGAATCATTAAAATAAAATGAAAAAAATTAAAGACATCAGTTTCAAAACGAAAATAATCGTTGTGGTTGAGTTTTTTGTTTTTAGCATTGCGATAACTCTTGGTTTTTTATCTTATACCAGTTACAAATCTTTGATCCGCCAAGCATCAGAGACTAAACTTATTTCTGTCGCTTCTTCAACGGCTTCTGTTATTGATCCAGAAAAATTGGTTCTTATTCAAGAAGAGAAAGATACAATGAGCGAAAATTATTTGGAAATCAGAAAAAATTTGCAAAAAATCAAAAATGCTAATCCTGCCGTTGATGATATTTATCTGATGAAAAAATCCGCTTATGAAAATATTTTGAATTTCATCCTTAATGCAAGCGAGACGGAAGATAAAAATGGCAACGGAATCATTGAAGAAGATGAAGAAGAAGTTAAATTTGAAGAAGAATACGAAATCTCTTCTCTTCCGGAAATTAAAAAATCTTTTGAGAATCCAACCACTGACAAAGAAATCAATTGCGATAAATGGGGTTGTTGGCTTTCTGGCTACGCTCCAATTAAAAATAATAACGATGAAACAATTGCCATTGTCGGCGTAGATATCTCAGCAAAACAAATTCTTGATTATGAGTTTCAAATAAGAAAAGAACCTTTTTTGACATTGGGAATAATTTTTCTCATTTTTCCCGTTTTCCTTTTCTTCTTTTTGCAATACTTGCTCAAACCAATTTCAAAAATTATCAATGGCATAAACGGTTTTAGAAAAAATTTGAAAAACAGAATAGAAATCAACGAAAACAATGAATTTAGTCTTATCGCCAAAAATTTCAATCAAATGGCTTTGGACTTGGAAATTCTTTATACCCAAATGGGAGAAAAAGTTAGAGAAAAAACAAAAACACTCATAGAAATTGCCAGAAAAGCTTTAGAAGAAAAAACCCGCTATGAAGCATTATTGATAGTGTGGGCGAAGGCGTGATTGTTACAGATAAAAATAACAATATTATTATGATTAATAAACAAACTGAGATTTTTTTGAACAAAAAAAGCGAAGAACTTCTAGGCAAAAGAACTGATGAGATATATGATGTTGAAGATGAATTTGAAAAAAAATTGGAAAATTCCGAAAAACCGTTACAAAAAACATTGCTTGCCGGAAAAAAAATATCCGGAAAATATTATTGTTTGCATAACGATAGAAAAATTCCCGTTTTTGTTAACGCTACACCGGTAATTTGTGAAAGTGAAATAATAGGCGCGATTTTGTTATTCAGGGATATTTCTCGTGAAAATGAGATTGATCGAGCCAAAACAGAATTTGTTTCTTTGGCTTCTCATCAATTGCGAACACCGCTCTCAATTATTAATTGGTATAGCGAAGCATTAACACAAAATCAAAACAATTTTTCCAAAGAACAAAAGAACTACATGAAAAAAATATGCAACGCCAATCAAAGAATGATTAATTTGGTCAAATCGCTTCTCAATACTTCCCGACTGAAAATGAACACTTTTTCCATTAAAAATAAAGAGATTGATTTGGTAAAAATAGCAAGAAACACCCTGGAAGAGGTTGCGGAACTTTGTTCCGTTCAAAATATCTCCATTGAAGAAAAATTTTCTTCCGAAACAATCAGGCTAAAAGGCGATCCGCAATTATTAACAATAATTTTACACAATCTTCTAACCAACGCCATTAAATATTCCAAGCGAGACGGAAAAATTATTTTGGAAATTTTTGAACAAAAAACAGACATTATAATCGATGTAATTGATCAAGGAATTGGCATTCCGGAAAAACAGAAAAAAGAAATATTCACTCGATTTTTTCGAGCAAATAACGCCAAAGAAAAAGACGCAGAAGGAACCGGATTGGGACTTTATATAATCAAAACAACTGTTGAAAAGCTTGGCGGAAAAATCACTTTTGATTCAAAAGAAAAAAAAGGAACAACTTTCTCAGTGATTCTTCCAAAAAATGGAACACTTGAAAAAGAAAGCGCAAAAAAATTGATTTAATTTTTTATTTTTAAAAAACATTATGTCAAAAAATGACAATCAAAGAAAAATTCTCATCGTTGACGATGAAAAAGATATGCGAGAAATTTTGGGCGACAGATTCAGTGCTGAAGGATTTCCCGTCCTTCTTGCCGGCGATGGCAAAGAAGGTCTAACGTTAGCTTTTGAAAATCATCCTTCGGCTATTCTGCTAGACATCGCAATGCCCAATATGGATGGGCTTCAAATGCTAGAAAAACTGAGAAATGACAACTGGGGAAAAGATGCTTCAGTTGTTTTGCTTACCAATATCAGCGATACAAACAAAATTGAAGAGGCGCGAAAAATTGGAATTCAAGCATATATGCTTAAAGCGGAATGGAAAATGGAACAAATAGTTGATCAAGTAAAAAAAATCATCCATAATTGATTTTTAAAATAGTTTGAAGCGTTTTTGACTTTTAACTGATAAAAAAATTCCAAGAAATATAATCCTTTTTTAGAAACTGGGTAAATTATTTGAATTTTTTTATATCCTCAAAATAAACGCAAAAGTGTTTTCTTGTTATTTAACTAGTGATCACTTTTGTTAGGAACTTTATTTTTTTCAATCCCTCTTCACACACAAAAAATTGCCTTTACTTAAATTAAAAAAAAGATTATACTAAAATAGATTTTAAAAGCAAAATCTTGCATTAATTCTTATTTTAGTCAATTTTTTGTGGAATTTTTTGAAAAAAATGATTTTTGACGCATTAAAGTCAATTCTTTTTGTTTCAATTTTGGTCGCAATATTTTTTGGAGCGATGAGTTTTTTAGGCTATGAAATTAATGAACAATATTTTTCTTACAGCAAGAAAAAATGCGAAGAAGATTTGAAAAAATGTGCTCAAAAGATTTTAGAAAAAAAAGAAATAAATGAACATTGTAATTTCAAGTGTTTAGAACCAAAACTGATAGTCAAGAAAAAAAATGTTTCAGAATCAAATTAATTGCCAAAATACAAATTTTTTATAATTCATCAGATTTGAAAAATTCAGTTTATTTTGTGAAATTTTAATATCCATTAATTTTTCAAAAAAACACGCGAGTCTTGAGAATAAATAATTTCATAAATTATCAAAAATGATAGCCGAAGAAAAAAAATTGAAATTGATTGTCAATATCCCGGCATACAATGAAGAAAAAGAAATTGGAAAAACAATTGAACGAATAAAAAAAAGTTTTCAACAAGACTTTTATTCAATTGGGGACGGTCGCTCTATTGGTGAAAAATTGGTCCAAGTAATAGATGATGGATCGGCAGACAAAACTGTTGCAATAGCCCGTGAAAACGGAGTTGACTTGATAATATCTTATTATCCTAACCGTCGTTTGGCTTATTCTTTCAAAATGGCGGTGGAAAATTGTCTTGTTAACGATGCTGACATTATGGTCAATATTGACGCGGACGGTCAGTTCAATCCGGATGATATTCCCAAACTTTTAACGCCAATTTTGGAAAAAAAAGCGGATATGGTCATTGCCAATCGTTTTGGAAAATATAGAGCAAAAAATATCCCTTGGATACGAGAATTTTTGAATAAATTGGCCGCGCATATTATTGGATTTTTTTTGGGACAAAAAACAGATGATTTAACTTGCGGTTTTCGCGCTCACAACCGCGAAACACTTTTAAGATTAAATCTTACTAATATCCATTTCACTTATACCCAAGAAACTATTATTGACGCTATCGGAAAAAATTTGAAGTTAAAATGGATTTCAGTGCCGGTAACTTATTTTGAAAATAGACAAGGAAAAATAACTAAATCCCTTTTTCAATTCATCAATAATTCCGGAAAAATAATTTTGAAAGCGATTAGAGATGTCAGACCGTTAAAATTTTTCGGCTGGCCAGGAATTTTTCTGCTTTTGGTTGGTTTTTTGGGATTTGCAATTTTCTTTTTCAATTATTTGCAAAATTTCAAAGTAACTCCTTATCTCAACTATATTATATTTTCGTCCATCACTCTTCTTTTGGGAATTCAACTCATCATTTTCGCGCTTATCGCCGATATGATAAAATCCAGCCGTCAATTGACGGAAGAACTTTTTTACCAGTGGAAAAAAGAAAAGTATTCCTCCGCCAAAAACAAATCTCGCTAGAATAAAAAAATAATTTTTCTCAAATAATAGACTTGTTGCTTAATAACTCACTACTGCAATTTCCACATTTTGGTTAAATTTTCCAAAATTTCGTTATGCAATTTATTAAGCAACATGTCTAATAAATCCTAAATGAAACTAAAAATTCTTTTTATTTCTCACTCTTATCCTCCAATTTTAGGCGGAGTGGAAAATCAAAATTTCAATTTAGCCAATAATTTGGCCAAAATTGCGCGAGTGAAAATCATCGCTAATGGAAAAGGAAAAAAATGGCTTCTTTTTTTCATTCCAATGACTTTTCTGGAATCTTTTTTCTTAATGTCTTTTTATGACGCTTGTCTCGTAGGCAATGGAGTTTTAACACCACTGGCACGAACATTAAAATTTTTTCATCCAAAGAAAAAGTTTTTTTCCGTCATTCATGGATTGGACATAACTTTCATTTATAAAAAAGGAATTTTGGCAAAAATTTACAAAAAAATTAATATTCCTTCCATCCGAAAAATGGATAAACTTTTTATGGTGGGAAATTTTACTCTTGAAGAAGCCGTCAAAGTTGATGTTTGTCGCAAAAAAAGTTTTTTTATCCCCAATGGCGTAGACGCGAAAAATCTTAAAAAAGAACATTCTCGCGAAGAATTAAGCGAATTTTTAGGAATAGATACAAAAAACAAAAAAATTATATTAAGATTGGGCAGATTTGTTCCTCATAAAGGGACTGATTGGTTTATCGCCAATATAATGCCAAAACTGTCTTCGGACACTTTTTTAGTTGCCACCGGTTACAGAGTTAAGAAAAAAACTGCCGGGGATCCAGATAATTTTTCCGCTTGTCAAGAAGCTATCCAAAAAAATAATCTGGAAAAAAGAGTAAAAATTTTACCTAATCTTTCACAAGACAAGTTGGAAATTTTGCTTAATACCGTTGATTTAGTTGTTTCTCCCAATATCAATTATCCTGGATCATCGGAAGGCTTTGGAATAAATGTTATTGAAGCGGCCGCTTGCGAAAGAATTGTGATCGCTTCTGATTTGCAAGGCTTAAAAGACGCGATAAAAAATGGAAAGAGCGGATTTTTGGTTGAAGCGGAAAATACCGAACAGTGGATCAAAGAAATAAAAGCTATTTTTTCCGCCGGACCGGAATTTTCCCAAAAATTCGGAGAAATGGCAAGAGAATATGTGGAAAAAAATTTTAGTTGGGAAGAAATTGCCAAAAGATATCTTGAAGAAATGAAAAAAACATTCAACAAATAAAATTAGGACTTACGCGCTTGCCTCAAAATTACTAAAGCATAATTTGTTAAATTAGGTTAATTCCTGCCAGTTTAATTAAGATTGAAGCACTTGAAAAAGATTATCATTATTAATTTCTTGTCAAACACGTAAGTCCTAAAAATAAAAATCCGATTTTTAAAAAATGTTTCACATTTTTTTCTTGCAAATTATATTTTTTGTTTCTTTTATCATAGTCTCATTTTTACCGGGATATTTTTTGATTTTAGCGATTTTTGGAAAAAATGAAAATTTTTTGGAAAAAATAGAACGTTTTATTTTTTCTTTTGGAATTGGAATAATCGTAACCGATTTTATCGCTTTTTTTTACGCCAAAATAAACATTCCTCTCAGCAAATTTTCTTCCGTTTTAGGAGTAATAATTTTTGCTCTGTCTTGCTGGGGAATTTATAAATTCAAAGAAAAGAAAAAAGGGGAATATTTTCAAAATGATTTCAAAAATATTTTCTCTTTTGACAAAAACCAAATTAAATTGATATTCATTTTGATTTTTTTTCTTTTTTTTATAAGAACCGCTTATCTTGAAAAAACAGTTGTTCCGACCGCCACTGATATGGGACACCACGCCTACTGGATAAACTCCATCGTTGAAACGGGTCAACTTCCCAATTATGACGGAATGCCGGATTTTATTATTGGAGAGCATATTGCTTTGGCGGAAATAACAATGATTGGAAATCTGAGTCTTTTTAGTGCCAGTCCAGTAGTTTTTCTTTTGATAAACAATATCTTGGGAATTCTTGCGATTTTTGTTTTAACTTTAAGAATATTCAAAAATAAAAATGTGGCGATTCTCTCTCTTTTATTTTTGGGAGTTTTTTTTGCTGTTTCTTCTCCGCAAGCCAAATTTGTCAGCGGAGGAGTGATGGGAAACATTTTAGGAAATTATCTGTTGCCAATGACTCTTTATTTTTATTTTAGAGCTTTTGAATTTTTGGATGAAAAAACAAAAATTGAAAATGGAGAAACACTTAAAATTTTTCAAAAATTTTTGGGGCTGGCATTTTTTTCAACTTTTGGTTTGTTTTATACACATCATCTGTCCGCCTTTGTTTTTCTTTTTGTTTTTGTTTTATGGACGGCGATTTTTTTGGCGTTAAACATTAAACAAATTAAAAATATATTCAAAAAATTAATTTTATTATTTTTTTCCAAATCAGTTTTGATTTTTCTTTTTTTAGGAATATTTTTTTTCTTTTTTATCCTCACTCCCAATTATATAAAAACAAACGCAGTGGAAGAAACATTAGGCACTCCTTCTAAAGCTACCCGAGAAGGATTATCTTTGGATAACTTGCAAAGTTCTTTGGGAGAATTTCGTTTGTTTTTGGGAGTCTTGGGAATACTGATTTTATTTTGCCTGAAAGACAGAAAAAAAGTTGGGATAACTTTGATTTGTGCTTGGTCAATAATGATTTTTATAATGTCGGCAAAACCAGGATGGATTTTTATCAACATTCCCAGTAATCGCATCGGAACATATTTATCCTATCCCCTTTCTATTCTTTCCGCCATAACTTTTTTTTCTTTTTTCACTTTTTTCGGCACACAAAAATTTTTTTCAAAAAATATCTTTGAGGCTCTTCCCGCAAAAACGACTTTTTTTATTTTTTTTCTTCTGACAACTTTTGCGTTTACGGAAGGCTTGGGAAATAGCACTCAAATTTTCAAAGAATCTTTCGATTTTTCACCGGTGCTGAAAACATTTTTTGCTTCTCAATATTTGAAAGAAAAAACCGAGAAGTCGGACATTTTATTGAAAGATCACAATTATTTGTCCGGTGACACTTGGATGAAATTGTTTTTTATGCGAGGATATGATTATCCTATGTCACGAGGATATTTTAAACGTTATGAAGATCCCACCAAGCCCAGAGAAATGTGCACCTTGTATATGATATCCAATCCCGCAGAAGAGCAAGCTTTGGAATGTTTTAAAAAAACCGCCACCAATTTCATTGTGGTTAATCCTCATTATGATTCTTCCCAGTTTGCCAAGCTGAAAAATTTTGATCAAATTTATACCAATGGCGAAGTAGCAATTTTTTATAGAAAATAATTATGCAAAAAAAAATAATTCTATTTATTTCTTTATTATTATTTTTCAGTTCTTTTTGGCTTTTTTATTCTTCAGAAAAAAAAACCGATCCTGCTAAACAAAATGATTGGTGGTCGCTTTATTTTTCTGTACCGAAAGAAACAAATTCAAATTTTACAATTGAAAATTATAGCAATCAAAATAATTTTCATTGGAAAGAATTATCAAAAAATAAAGTTATTCAAGAAAATGACATTCAGATAAAAAAGGGGGAGAAATCTCAAATCAAAATAAAAAATCCTGAAGAAAAAGAAAAGGTGATCATTCAAGTAACTCATAAGGAAGAAAAGAAAGAAATTTACAAAAATTTAAACTAGATTTAATTTTAATCGCCACCTTAAAAGCAAAAAATTAGTTTGAAAATAGTTCTTTGGGTGCGCAATAATAAATTTTAAAAATTTTTTAAAAAGCAAAAATCATAATCTTATCAGAAAAAAAACAATGAAAAATTTAAACCGAAAAAAAATTCTTTTTGTTACTCGTCCTCTTTCTCCTCCTTGGGACGAAGCCTCAAAAAATTTCGCCTATTCTTTGGCAAAAAATATTTCCCAATCGGAAATCAATATTATGACTGATCAAAAAGACTCTTCTTTTTCTTCCGATTTAATTTTTCCGCATAAAGTTTATACCGCGTCTGAAAATTCCCGTTTTGATTTTTGGCAGAAAGTGTGCGCCATTTTTTTTCAATTTAAAATCAGAAATAAATTTGATATTCACCATTATTTTTTCACTCCGACAATCCTCAATTCATTTTTAATTAAAAATTTTCTCAAAAATCCCAAAACAAAAACCATTCAAACTATCGCCACTTTGCGAGAAGATTTATGGTCGGACAAAGACATCAGAAAAATTTTATTCGCCAACATTATTATTGTTTATTCCGCCTTTGCCAAAAATAAATTAAACAATTTGGGTTTTGAAAATGTTTTTCAAATTTATCCGGGAATAGATTTGCAAGAATACAAACAAATTTCTTTCCAAGAGACGCAAAAAAATTTGCTGACTGATTTTTCCAATGAATCCGAGGTTTCCAAAAATTTCACAAAAATGCATTCAAAAGAAAATGATTTTGTGATAAACTTCACTGGAGAATACACTCGTTTGGGGGCGATTGATTTGATAATTGACAGTTTCATTGACATCGCTAAAAAAAATCCTTCCATTAAACTGTCTCTGGCAGTCAGGATAAAAAATGAGAAAGACGCTCTGAAAAAAAGATTGATAAAGAAAAAATTGAAAAAAAATAATTTGCTCAATCAAGTTTCTTTTTTTGACAATGGAAGATATAAAATGAAAAATGTCTATAATCTTTGCGACATCAGTCTTTTTCCAGTGAATAATATGCAAGGAAAATTTGATATTCCTCTTGCGGTGGTTGAGGCGATGGCATGTCAAAAACCGGTAATCATTTCCGATTTGCCAATTTTGGCGGAATTAACAAACGGAAAAAATTCAGTCATAGTTAAAAAAGATAATCAAAAAGAATTGACTGACGCTATTTTGGATTTATACACTCACCCTGAAAAAAAACGTCTGATTGGTTGGGAAGCAAGAAAATTTGTGGAAGAAAAATTTAATATAAAAAAAATCGCCCAAGAATATGAAAAAATTTACGCTACTCTATAAATAATATAATTTTGAAAAAAAATATGTTTCAATATAATTTTGAAAATATCTCTCAGCATAAAAAAATTTTTCAAACTGAAAAAATGAAAGTGCCGGTAATTTTTCACGCTTCAAAAAATTTGATGCCCGAGGAAAACACTCTTTCTGAACTGGAAAATGTGGCTTCTCAAGAATTTGCATTTCATCATGTGGCGGCAATGAGCGATGTTCATAGCAAAAAAGGCAGAAAAAATCCCACCGGAACAGTAGTTGCCAGCGAAAATCACTTGATGCCTCAGATAAATGATACCGCTCCCAACTGCGGAATGCGTTTTTTAAAAACCAATTTGACCGACACAGATTTGGAAGGAGAAAAAATTGATAATCTTTTTAGCGAATTAGTCAAAGTCATCCCAACTAAAACTTATAAAGGAACTGTTATTCCTTACTCTCTAGTAATGGATATCTGTCGTTTTGGCGTGAAACCAGTAAAAGACTTTTTCAAAACTAGAACTCAAAATGAAATTGAAAATACTTATAAAAATGGAAATTTTTTTGAAAAAGAAGTCAACCAACGAGAAATTTTAGATGTCATTCCCAAACTTTTTTTGCAAATCGGACGTGCGCGTTTGGGAATTTTAGGCGCGGCCGGAAATCATTTTTTAGATCTTATGAAAATCAAAAAAATCAAAAATCCTGATTTAGCCAAAAAAATGGGTATTTTTGAGGGACAATATATCTTTCTTATGCACACAGGATCGGGACTTTTGGGGCAATACTCTTCTTATTTTTACACACCTAAAAAGAAGGAACATTTGAGTCAAAGAATCGTTTTGGAAATGGGAAAACTTTCTTTCAATTCTCAAATGAAAAAAGTTTATCGCAATTTATCCCGAAAAATAAATTCTTCCAAAAACAAAGATGAATTTTTCGCCTATGATAAAAATACTTTGGAAGGGAAAATGTTTATCACTGCCAATTTTGCGTCCGCCAATCATGGTTTTGCCAATAGAGTCATCTTGACTCACAACTTAGACAATGCTATAGAAAAAGTTCTTGGGAAAAACGCTCAATTGGATTTGCTTTATGATATGCCTCATGTTTTCATTGATCGAGAAAATCATTTTGGAAAAGACTTGTGGATTCACCGAAACGGGACCGTACGCGCCAACGGACCGGAAAGAATGAAACATCATTCTCTTTTTTCTCAAACCGGCGAACCGGTTTTTATCCCCTCTTCTATGAGCACGCCCGCTTATCTTTGCGTAGGAACCGATGAAAATTCTTCCTCTTTTTTCTCCGCTTCTCATGGAACCGGAAGAAGAAAATATCCGGAAAGTTCCTTCGCACAAAACAAAAATGATTTGTTCAAAAAAATGGAAAAAAAACAGGTCAAACTTTTCAACGCTAAATCCAAAGGAGTGATTTTACAAGACAGTGCTTATTATAAAGATGTAGAGGAAGTTATTACAGGAATGGAAGAAAATAAAATAATTCAAACGGTGGCTAAAATGGATCCGGTGGCGGTTTTGATGTATTGAAAATTATTTTTTATAAATCTTTTTTTAATTATAAATTTCGTATAACCTGCAAATTTAGTATAGTATCAAACAATAAGTTCGCATATAAACGCGATATTTAAAATGTCGCGTCGCTATGCTCCGCTCCATTTTACATATCGCGCGCGGATACCTCCGCACGCGTTAGGCGTAATTTTAAATTCAAAAGCAAAAATTTATGGACATCAAACAAGCTCAAGAAAAAATAAAAGATTTATTTGGAGAAATGGAGCATCCAAGATTGGCTTCGTTTATTGCCCTGACGGAAGAAGTCGGCGAGGTGGCTAACGAAGTTATGAAATGTGAAATATACGAGGAAAAAAATAATACTGATGATCTAAAAGTCGAGATAGCAGATGTTTTTGTGTGTATTTTAGAATTAGCGAATGTTTATAATTTTGACCTTAGCTCTGAATTTGAAAAGAAAGTTAGCCACCTTGAACCAAGAGCAAAAGAATGGAAATTGAAGTTAAAAGATCTATTAGAAAAAAAGCGCAATAAACTAGATTAAATTTTTGCTTTTGAATTTAAAAACTTCTCCGCTATCGCTTCGACCATTCGGGACGCCTAACACTCGATATCCGCAAGTGCTAAAGTCACATTTCACTTCACTTCGTTTCATTGAAACGTCGGATATCGAGAAACGTTAGAAGAAATATTATTCAAAATTTTTAAGGATTGACATTCGTAATTTTCTATATATATCGTCACTCATGATATCTAGATTACATTAAAAAAATTTGTTGGGAATATTTTTTAAAACAGTCAAATTTCCTTGTTTCATAATTTTTTATTAACATCATCAATGGATGATCTCAAATCAAAATTTTTACCTTCTCTTTTTATTTTTGCTAAATCTTGCACACTTTTAATTTCTTTTTGTTTTTCGTCTTCTAAACATTTTTCTAAATTTTATTCCATTAAAATATTTAGTATTCTTCTTTCTTTCTTTTTTGCAAAACTTTCGGCATTTATCTTATTTGATCCATTTTTCATTTCTGCATAAAAAGTATCCTTATCAAAAAGATCTTCGCCATTGCTCATTTTTGCATCATAGTGCCTATTAATTATTTCTCCTGTTTTTTCATTCTTGTATAATTCATCGGCTATTTTTTCTAAATCATGACCCAGTTTTTGAAGTTGTTTCACACTATATAGCCAGCCTCTCTCAATTAGCCTTTATACTCCATTTAAAAGAATGACAAAGCAGATAATAGCAAACTTGCACAACATTGTTATTCTGAGAAGTTATAAGATTATAAGCCTGAAAGAAATCATCTGCAAACCTGTGTAGTCCGCGAGATGAAACGCTATCTTCCGTATGAGGATTATTATTGTTTGGCATTTCTTTTTTATTCATCATTGAAAACAAATTACACTTGTATTAAAAACGCAGTTCGGCGGGACTATTATGATTTTAATTTATTTAATTTTTCAACAAGCAAATGAACTGTAGTCGATGGATTCTTTTTCAAAAAAGAATTTTCGTTCCCATATTGTTTTAAAAGTTTTTTTGCGTTTTTTATTGCCTCTGATTCTTTATTTTTGATCTTTTCAATCAATAATTGCACACTTTCAACCTTGTCATATTTATATTTTTTATTTCCCGTTAGTTT
>Ga0210044_10001465_pt1 | contig 36002 bp, 33 predicted proteins | sample CryGey13umfilter_2_FD_183959 | JGI IMG/M metagenome (GOLD analysis project Ga0210044, IMG submission 183959) | Groundwater microbial communities from aquifer in Utah, USA - Crystal Geyser 4/9/14 3 um filter (SPAdes) (version 2) | ecosystem: Environmental > Aquatic > Deep subsurface >...
ATTATCGTAAGCTGTTCCATAAGTTGACAACAATCCATGTGTTGCAGCTGGAATTGTTGCTAATGTGGAGCCAGTGCGGCTAACAAGTACTAAATCTGTAGCCCAGTTGCCTACCCAAAAACCGCCAGCACCACTGTTAGCAGCAGGGTTATAGCAAATATTTCTTACAACAACCGGTGTTGTTATTTGCCCAATTAAACTTGGAACTGTGGTATCGAATTTCATTTTATAAATCAGATTGGTAGCTTTTCCTCCATAAAAGTAATGGCCATCATAAGCTAAATCTCGCAATCCAGATACTCCTGGAACTGAAAATTTACTGATATAGGTTCCTGTAAGGCTGTATTTGAAAATTGAGTCGGTGTTCCAACGTGCAACATAAAAGTTTACTCCATCAGTTTCGCAACCTGCGGTACCTGTGGTGAATACTGGATAAGTAAACTGTACAGTCCAATTTCCTTTTGCCGAACTGGCTTTTGTAGAATTATTAGTAGCACTCGCTGGTGCTGCTTCATTTGCTGGTGAATAGGTTTGTGCAAATATCATTGCTGATACAAACAAAAACACCAAGGTTAGGGTAAATTTTCTCATGTGTGTGTCGATTATATGTTATTAAATTAATAAGATTACAAATGTATTATTTTTTGACTTTTGAAATGATAAATATTTTTGGAAAATTATAATTCGAACAATTTTAGTTCTAATAGATAAAAATTTCACCTATACTAAGTGATGTTAGAAGCCCCACTAAGAATCCAAGATATATTTCAGATTGGGTATGTACTTTAAGATAAAGCCGAGAACTCATAACAAGTCCACTTATTATTATAGAAATTATTAATAAGTTGGAAGTATTAATTTCTAAAGTTCTAAAGATTATATAAAACCATACACTTGCCGCTGACACAGCTGCTGAATGTGCAGAAACTTTCAGAAAATTATTTAAAATGCTGATGATTAGTACTATCAAAGAAATAGAAATGAAGAGGCCATAGATGAAAGGAGGCATATATGGAATTCTAAAAAATAAAAATCCAGTAAAAGAATATACTATAAGCATTATAATGTAGGGGAAAGTTCGCTCCTTGGCATTTTCTAATTGCAGATTTGAAATTATCTTAAAAATTTTTAAAATTTTGAAGGCCATAATTGGAATGGCTATATCTAATATCAAAACATATATGAGCAGATATATTTTATAATGGAAATTGTAGCTCTGCATTCTGTAGTAAGGTAAGAATAAAATTATCACCATCAAGTAAAATGGGATAAATAGGGGATGAAAAATTAAAGAAATAATTTTTGCTAATTTGTTCATTTTCAAAGTTGTTTTCTCATACGAGCTACTGGAATTCCAAGTTGCTCTCGGTATTTTGCAATGGTTCGCCTTGCAATATTGTATCCTTTTTCTTTCAAAATTATCACTAATTTCTCATCAATTATAGGCTTCTTTTTATTTTCTGCTTCAATCACATCCATAAGAATTTTTTTAATTTCTCTGGTTGATACTTCCTCTCCATCAGTATTCTGCATCGACTCGCTGAAGAAACTCTTGAGCAGAAAAGTTCCAAAAGGTGTTTGTACATATTTGCTATTTACAACTCTTGAAATAGTAGAAATATCTAGGTTCACTTTTTCTGCTATATCCTTAAGAATCATTGGTTTTAAATTAGTTTCATCGCCAGTTGTGAAGTATTCATATTGGTGAGCCATTATGGCTTCCATAGTGAGCAAAAGAGTTTGATGTCTTTGTCGGATAGCATCTATAAACCATTTTGCAGAATCAAGTTTTTGCTTAATGAACATAACTGTATCTTTCTGCTTCTGGTCTTTTTTCGTCGAAATATTATATGTTTCAAACAAATCTTTATAAGAACGCGACACATGAAGCTCTGGCATATTTCGACCATTAAGAGTTAGAACGAGCTCGCCATCGTCATTTTCTATGAGAAAATCTGGAGTTATGAATTGGTTAACTTTTATGGAATCTATGAGCGAATTCCCTGGTTTTGGATTTAGTTTTAGAATTTCATCAATAGCGAGTTTTAATTCTTCCTCACTAATATTTGCTCTTTGAATAATTTTAGAGTAATGTTTCTTGCTAAATTCTAAAAAATATCTTTGTATAATTTTGAGTGCAACAGCAATCTCACGTTTATCTGTATCTTTTAATTTCAATTGATTTTCCAAACATTCTTGCAAATTTCTTGCTCCAATTCCTGGAGGTTCAAGGCTTTGAATTATTTGCAGCACAGCTTCAATTTCTTCCACCGTGGTCATAATATTTTGTGTAAAAGCAAAATCATCAACCATGGCTTCAAGTTCACGGTTCAAATATCCAGAATCGTCGAGATTGCCGATAATAAAATCGCCGATAGCTTCTTCTCTTTCGGTAATATCTTTAAAATGAAATTGTGTAGTTATTATTTCCTGAAAACTACTGCCAGAAGCATAAGGAATAATTTTTTCTTCATCATCTTTGCTTGTATTATTTGCATTGTATTTATAATCAGGAATTTCGTCGTCATCTACATAGTCCGAAAGGTCAAATTCATCATCAGAAGTTTCTGTTTCCTCATCTTTGCCATCATCATAATCGTCCTCCTGAATTTGGTCTTCTTCGTTTTCTGAGCCATCTTCAAGTGCTGGATTTTCTTCCAATTCTTGCTTTATGCGTTGTTCAAGTGCAATAGTTGGCACCTGAAGCAATTTCATAAGTTGAATTTGCTGTGGCGAAAGTTTTTGTTGTAATTTCTGTTGTAGTCTTTGTGTTAACATAAATCTTGTCTAAAACAAGTTGCAATTTAGGAAATAAAATAATGCTAAATCTAATTTATTTTGCTGTTTTTAAAATTCTGCTGATTTTGGAAATCGAGGAAATGGAATCACATCTCGTATATTTGTCATGCCTGTTACAAACAACATAAGACGCTCGAAACCAAGGCCATAACCGCTATGTGGAACGCTCCCAAATCTTCTTGTATCTATATACCAATACATTTCCTTTTCGGGAATATTCATTTCGTGCATTTTTTGCAAAAGGATATCTAAGCGTTCTTCTCTTTGCGAACCGCCAACAATTTCGCCAATACCAGGAAATAAAATGTCCATAGCTCTTACAGTTTTATTATCATCATTTGCACGCATATAAAATGCTTTAATATCTTTAGGATAATCTATTAAAATCACAGGTTTTTTAAAATGTTTTTCCACAAGATATCTTTCGTGCTCGCTTTGCAAATCGGCACCCCAACTTTCAATTATATAATCGAATTTCTTTTTCTTATTAGGGTTTGAATTTTTTAAAATCTCTATAGCCTCAGTATAAGTCAACCTTACAAAATCATTGTTTGCTACAAACTGAAGCTTTTTAATTAATTCCATAGATCTATCTTCTTCCTTCTTTCCTTTTTCTTCTTCTTCCTGTCTCTTGCTCAAAAAATCAAGATCATCTTTGCAATTTTCTAAAACATAATTAATTACATATTTTAGCATTTCCTCTGCTAAATCCATATTATCGTTTAGGTCGTTGAAAGCAACTTCAGGTTCTATCATCCAAAATTCGGCAAGATGGCGCGTTGTGTTTGAATTTTCTGCTCTGAAAGTTGGCCCGAAAGTATATACTTTTCCAAGAGCCAAAGCAGCAAGCTCAGCTTCCAATTGTCCAGAAACAGTAAGATTGGTTGGACGTCCAAAGAAATCATCTTTATAATTTACTTTTCCTTCGTCGTTTAAAGGTGGATTTGTGTCGCTTAAAGTGGTAACTCTAAACATTTCTCCAGCGCCTTCTGCATCAGATGCTGTTATGATTGGCGTGTGAATATTGCAAAATCCATTATTATTAAAATAATTGTGAATAGCAAAAATTACTTTATGTCGTATTCTAAAAATAGCTCCAAAAGTATTGGTGCGGAAACGAAGATGGGCATTTTCTCTTAGAAATTCTAAAGAATGTTTCTTTGGCTGAATTGGATATTTTTCGGCATCGGCAAGACCCAAAATAATTACTTGATATGCAGCAACTTCAAAATTTTGTTGTCCTCCTTGCGATTTCACTAATTTGCCTCTCACAAGCAGAGCTGCTCCTACAGTAATTCCTTCCATCACACTCTCATTAATGCTTGCAAAATCGACAACCACTTGAATGGAATTTATTGTTGAACCATCATTTAAAGCTATAAATGCTACATTCTTACTGCCGCGGCGATTTCTTACCCAGCCTCTAACTTCAACTTCAATATTTTCTTCGGTGGAAGAAAGAATATCTTTTATGGTTTTACCTTTCATAATATTTCTGATACTTTGTAAATACTTTGCAAAAAAAAGAAATTTTAAGGTGTGAAAAGAAAAAAAGTCCCACGATTGGGACTTTTAGCACAAATAACACTAAATTCGGTGGGATAATGTATAGAACAAACCATTTTAATAAGATGTAAATTGGTTTTATAATCATACGACGGTTGCTGTTTTACATAAGTTACTATTGATTTTGACTTTATTAAAGTGATATTTCAAAATAAATAATTTGTGTTTTGCAATATGTTAAACTTCAGCAAATTGTAATTTTTACCTTTTTAAATAACAATTCACCTTCAAAAATTTATGTTATAAAATTCGTTTTTTATCTTCTTAAGAAATGCTATAAATTTGCCGAAATTTAATTTATAAATGTTTGACAAAATGAAAATACAAAATAATACTGTTCCTGCTATACTTTTTGACCTAATGGTTGGTGGATTTGATGGAGAATTGGTTGAAAATGTGGATCCAGAAAAACCATTTGAATTTCTTTTTGGACATGGAAATCTGCTTCCTGCTTTTGAGGCAGAACTGCTTGGCTTAGAAGCTGGTGACGGATTTGCGTTTATTTTGCAAAGTGATGAAGCTTACGGTTCTTACGATGGCGAACTAATTCACAAATTTGATAAGGCGAGTTTCTTTGATGAAAATGGCATTGTTCCAACCGATGTGGCCGTCGATAATTTTATACCAATGAAGGATGAAGCTGGCAATACTTTGAACGGTAAGGTTATTTCAATAACTGATAATATTATTGAAATGGACTTTAATCACCCTCTCGCCGACATTGATTTATTTTTCAAAGGCGAAGTTGTACGAGTGAGGGCTGCCACACAAAATGAAATTGATAATGGCGATGTAGAAATTCATGAACACACAATGTGGGATGATGCTGGTACTGAGATGCCTGCTTGTAATGCAAACGAATAGAGTCTTTTAATCGAAATAATTAAGAATTTAATTTGCTTTTAAATTCTTGTTGGAAATGTTAAAATGAAATAAATGAGAAATTTGATTTCTCAGATATATCTAACCACAATAGAAATATTTACTCAATAAAGGTTCCATAATGTGAGAATTTTTATCTGCCTCATCTCTAAGGTTTTCGTCATTAAAAGACTTTAAATCGCAGATAATTTGATCAATAATATCGGCAGTAAATATTCCATCTTTCATATAATCCTCTTTGTGATTTTCGAGGTTCAGGGCAGACTTATGACATGAATCTGGTAAAACATCAAGACTTTTTAATCTATTTTGGTTTTTACTATCAAATATATTCATATCAATATATGTTTTCTTAGCAAATTCGAGAGCATTTTCCCAAAGAAGTCCATCCTTTGCTGCCACAGTGAGACCAGCTAAAAGCAAATAAATATCGGCAGAACCATCGGGACAGCGGAATTCAACCGTTTGTTTAAAGGAAAAATCACTCTCGGATTCTGGTTCAAACGAATTAGCAATTTTGGCCATATTTCCTTTGCCAGTCCAGCCCAAAGGCACTCTTACCAATGCTGACCTATTGCGATCGCCCCAGCAAATATTTGTAGGCGCTTCTTGATTAGGTACAAGCCTAAAATATGAAGTTGGAATTCGATTGCCGAAAGCCGTTAATGAAGGTGCATAATGCAAATAACCAGATATTAATTTGCGGGCAACATCATTTATTTCCCCATCGGTAACCATTGCATTTTTACCGCCTTTTAAAAGTCTGGTATGAATATGTAAACCACTTCCAGCTTTTCCTTTGGTAATTTTTGGTGCAAAAGTTATTGTTACACCATATTTATATGCTAATTTTCTGATAATCCATTTTGCTATAATAAGTTGATTTGCTGCATCTTCTACTGGACAAGGTAAAAATTCAATTTCGTTTTGCTCGTAGTTTTTGCCGTTTAATATAAAATTGCCAACTTCGGAATGACCATATTTTATGTTTCCACCACAAGAGGCAATTAACAGCATGGCTTCGGTGCGAAAATCTTCGGTTTTATTAAATGGTCCAGATTCATGATAACCTTTCTGATCGTAAGCAGGGAATAATTCTTCAGATTCCGTGATGACATAAAATTCCAATTCGCCCATAACTTCGTAGTCGAAACCAGTCTTTTCTTTTAGTGCGATATTAGCTTTATGCAAAATATATTCTGGAGAACTTTCCCAAGGAATTCCATCTTTGGTGAAAAATGAACACATTAAACCAATTGTAGGAGTTTCGTTGAATGGGTTTATAAATGCTGTCCGATATTTTGGAATTACATACAAATCGCTTTCTCCTGCTTGTATATGCGAAAATAAACTTGAACCATCAACACGCTCACCAGAACTTAAAATACTGTTGAGATGTTCCAGATTGTTTATAACAAAATTAAGAGTTTTTAGCCTGCCATCTTGGGCAAGATAATGAAAATTAATTAGTTGAATATTATTATCTTTTATGTATCGAACTAAATCGGCCTTGGTAAACTCATCTGCTGTTTTCTCGAAATATTTAACTATCGGGTTTGGACTTAACATATATTTTGACTTCTTCATTTTAAAACTTAATTAAAATTATTAATACATAATTAACTTCAAAGAAATGAAATATTTCGATACATTTTAAATCTGTATGAGTAAATTTCTGTTAATTTGCACAAAGCTTTTGAAATTTAATAATGAGAATTGCTGTTAATACACGTCTTCTGTTGAAAGACAGATTGGAAGGCATTGGAAGGTTTACTTTGGAATTGATTAGTAGAATTGCTATTTCCCATCCCGAACATGATTTTATTTTTATTTTTGATAGAAAGTTTGATGAGAAGTTTATTTTCTCAAAAAATATTCATGCTGTTGTTGTGGGTCCACAAGCACGTCATCCAATACTATTTATTGTGTGGTTCGAAATTTCTGTCAGATATATTCTTAAGAAATACAAGGCCGATATTTTTATTTCTCCTGATGGTTTCCTTTCATTATCTTCCAAAATTACTGCTATTGCTGTAATGCATGATTTGAATTTTGAACACAATCCAGAAGACATTCCTTTTTTGGTTCGCGTATATTATAAATTTTTCTTCCCACGATTTGCTGCTAAAGCTCAAAAAATTGTTACAGTTTCCGATTTTTCAAGACAAGATATAATAAAAATTTATTCTCAAATTCCTTCTAAAGTTGATGTGGTTTATAATGGAGTAAACTTAATATATTCACCTTTGGAAGTCATAGAAAAACAGCAAGTTAGGGATAAATATACTCAAGGAAATGAGTATTTTATTTTTGTTGGAGCACTGCATCAGCGTAAAAACTTGGTAAATTTATTTTTAGCATTTGATAAATATAAATCAAATTCGGGTAACTCAGTAAAATTGATGATTGTAGGAAATAAAATGTGGTGGACTAAACAGATTGAAAATACTTATAATTCGCTCAGCTTCAAGGAAGATGTTGTATTCCATAATCACATGAGCACCAGCGAACTAAGGCAAGTTTATGGCTCTGCAATAGCTCTGACTTATGTGTCGCTTTTCGAAGGATTTGGAATTCCAATTATTGAAAGTTTCGCTTGCGGAACTCCAGTTATTACATCCAATATTACCTCGATGCCAGAAGTTGCTGCTCAGGCTGCAATATTAGTAAACCCTTTAAATATTGATGAAATTTCGGAAGCAATGCATAATGTGGAAACCGACAAAATATTGAGGGATAAGTTGATAGAGCTTGGTTTGGAAAGAGCCAAATACTTTTCGTGGGATGATTCAGCGGTCAAATTATGGAAGATAATTTGCGAAATAAATTCTTAGCGTGGGAGCTAAAAATTTATAAAGGCAAAAAATATCTTATTAATTGAAAACTTTTTTTGCTAAATAAAAAAATAGTGTACTTTTGCAGCCCTCAAAGGAGGTACCATAGCTCAGTTGGTAGAGCAATGGACTGAAAATCCATGTGTCCCTGGTTCAAATCCAGGTGGTACCACAAATAAAAGCCCTTAATTATCAAATAATTAAGGGCTTTTTATTTCTATGTTTTGTGAAAATTATTGGCTGATATTTATTTTTTAGCCTTATGAATCACATTATTTTCCTTCTTAACTTCTCTTTTAGGTTGGGCCTCTTTATATTCGAGATGGGCTTTATTTATTTTTTCAGCCATAGCGTTTAGTTCAGCTTCGCTATATTTTTTCGCCTCTATATTAAATGATTTTAATACTTCTAAAGCATGATTTGCTTCCGAAAAATTATGCAATTTTATCGATATATCTATCATAGTTGGCTGATAATCAATTTTATTATCTATCGATATAAGTTCATTAAGCTGCGTAATTGCCATCATCAAGAATTCCTGATTATTGCAATCGTTGGTTAATTCTTTAATATACGAATGCAATTCATAATTGTAAAGTAACCCATTTGAAGTCATCAAATATTCTGTTAATGCTCTGAAGTAATTATCCTGATTTTTTTCAATCTGTTTGTAATATTTCATTTTCACAATTGACATAACTACCATTGGATCATCTATATGGAAAGTTCTGCATGTGGATGATATGGTATCATCGAGCACTATTTTTTTGTTAGCCGACACACTTAGTATTATTGAAATTGAAATAATCTCATTAATTTTTTTATTTACGAACCTTGGATTCAAATTGCCAGGTCCTATTGCCGAATAATCTTCCATAAAAATGGTGAACCGTGGGTCGTTCATATCTTCTGTAAAAAGCAAAACTGCTTCTATTCCATTCATATCATGGGCATAATTAGCTCCAACATTCTTAAAATATTTTTCCTTATAAAGTTCATAATTATCACCTCCATAATATAAACCTTTAGCATAGTTGAATAGGATTCCCGATTCAGCATCAGGGTTTTCATCTATCATTCTTTTCCATAAATGCATATTATTGTCGGGATTTATTCCAAAATTGCTGGCATCTAAAAATATATTTGGTTCTACTTTGCCTGCGAGTTTGTACATTATATTATCATCACCATCAAGAAAAAGGAAGGTTGGATATTTATGAACATTATATTTTGCGTATCTCTTTATATTTTTGTCAGTTTTAAGATTTACTTTTAATAAAATATAATTTTCTGGAATAATTCTCGAAACCTTTTCATGTGCGAATACAATTGTATTAAAATATTCATCATCAGCTACTTGAGTTCCATTAATAATTTCTACCAGTAGATGTTTGTTTTGATTTTTAGCGGTTTTTAGCATAGCATCTATCTGTCCTGACTCGAATCGCAAGGCATCCTTTTTTTGGCTATATATGCCAGTGGAAAGTAAAACAGCTATTAATAACAAAAAGAAATTTTTAAGGTTTTTCATAGATTTAATGTTTGATAATTTTGCTTTATAATTTATGCAAAAATAGAAAAATTGATTTAATACTCATTTACAAATATTGATGCTAAAAATGAATTACAAATTTACTTTCGAAGAACTCTTCATCAAAGTAGTTTTTGATTGGATAAAGGCGAGCTTTTTTGCCAAAAAATATTACATCCTCAGCAAGATCTCCACCTTTAAGGTATAAAACTCCATTTCTTATATAATTGAAATTTTTCTTTTTTATCTTATTTTTCGACCAATGATAAAACATTGGAAGATCTGTTACAGCGCGACTTACAATGAAATCGAAACTTGCATTTAGATTTTCAACTCGCATTTGTTGTGCGTTAATGTTTTTTAATTCTAATTTTTCTACCACATCATTTACTACTTTTATTTTCTTGGCAATGCCATCGATAAGAGTAAATTGAACCTGCGGAAACATAATTGCCAATGGAATTCCAGGGAATCCGCCGCCTGTTCCTAAATCCAATATTTCAGTGCCGTTTTTAAACTCAACGACTTTAGCAATTGCCATAGAATGAAGAACATGTCTTTGATAAAAATGCAAAAAATCTTTTCTCGAAATTACATTTATCTTCGAATTCCAATCTTCGTATAATGGCATAAGACGCTCAAATCTATCTAATTGCTCTGAACTCAGCAAGGGAAAATACTTTCTTATGTTATCCATAATTGGCTAATTTATATTTGGCAAAATTAGTTAATAGGTTGCTGCAATAAACATTGGAATGTGAATAAAATTTTGTTTGATTGAATTTATCGACTTTTTTGTTGTTAAATTTGCAAATATTCAGTACATATTAATTGTATATAATTATGAAAATTAGAGGATTAACATTAATAGCATTTTTACTAATAGCTAATTCAGAGCTTTTGGTTGGTCAAAGAATAAGCACTTTAGATTACATCAATAAATATAAATATATTTCAATAAAGGAGATGCTTGATTATAAAATTCCAGCATCAATCACCTTAGCGCAGGCAATCTTAGAATCATCATCAGGCAATAGCAGCTTGGCAACTGAAGCAAATAATCATTTTGGAATTAAATGCCATAATGATTGGACTGGAGAAAAAATCTACAAGGATGATGATGAAAAAAATGAGTGCTTTAGGGTTTATAAATCTGCTGAATATAGCTTCCGCGATCATTCCATTTACCTTTCCACTTACAATCGCTATAAATTTCTATTCGATTATAAAATAACAGATTATAATGCATGGGCAGATGGATTAAAGACGGCCGGATATGCTACCAACTCTCAATACCCTAAACTTTTGACCAAAATTATTGAAGATTATGATTTGGAAAAATATGACAAAGTAAGCCAAAAGGAGTTTGAGAAGATGTTGAGAGAAGATAATGTTACTTTGATGGACAATTTTGACTTTAATAGTCCTTCTATAACTAAGGATACCGAAGAAAATAAGAATCAAGTTTATTTACCAATGCCAAATCATAATATACTGTTTTACAACAGAATAAAATATATTATTTGTAAAAAAGGAGATGATATTAATAGTTTAAGGAAAGAGTTTGATTTGTTTGTATGGCAAATTCCTAAATATAATGACATAAGCAAAGATCAAGTTTTGGAACCTGGTATGTTGATTTATTTACAGCCAAAAAGAAGAAATTGCCCCGAAAAAATTCATAAAATAAAAGAAGGCGAAACTATGTGGGAAGTTAGTCAGAAATATGGAATTAAGCTTTCTATTCTTTATAAAAGAAACCAAATGCAGCCTGGTACTCAGCCCACTAAAGGCCAAGAATTGAGCTTGAGGAAAAAGAAAAAATAGTTTATTCTTCAAAAATATTTAGAAGTGCATTGTATTTATCTCCATTAATTTCATCGCCTCTTTCATTATAAATAGAAATCAAGTTTTTTAACATCCTCGAAACTGTAACTTCATTTTGACAAGGCAAAATATTTGAGTCCTCGACAGCAACATTGAGTTTGTGCAAGAAGCCGAAAACTTCACTCAGGCTATAAATTTCGCCTCCGCTAAAAGGATTTATATAAAAAAGAATATTATTTCGTTTGATGTCGTGAAATGGATTGGCATATAATCTATCTACATAAGCAACTATATAATGCTTTGGCAAATTAATCCCATATATTGGTATGCCAACACTTTGAGCTACAATAGAATATAATGAACAAATTGAAATTGGATTTCCTTTTTTTCTCTCCAAAACATCAATTAAAAAGGAATTTATTGGATTAAAAAAATCTTTAGAATCACCCGAAAATTTGTAAATGTTGAAAAATATATTATTCAAGACCCTAACTTTTTCGAGAGCTGTAAGATTGTCATTAAGCTCAAGCCATAGGCTGTCTTTTATACGATTTATTTCTTTGTTGATATAAGTTAAGTCGAGATTTGGGTATTGAAATTTTGAGATTATTGCCAAAGCCTTGAATAGGTTTTCTGAATTGTAATCTCTCCAGTTTTTCAATTCTGAGCATGATATATCGAGTCGAATTTTATCATAAACACTTTTCAATCGGCTTGTCTTTTCAAGATCAAGACAGCTTTCTAATTCTTCATCGATAAAAGCAAGGGCAGAGCTGCCAAGTTTTATAATCTGCTCTTTCACAACATCATAAACCTCATTATCGTCTATCAGACTTATTAATGATTTTATCTCCCTTGTATTTAAAACTTTATCCATATTAGTCACAAATTCTCTCCAAAATTAATTCAATAAGTCTAACTACGGTAGCTTTATAATCGCTGCTGAAAGTTTTCGTATATCTATTAGCAACTATGGCACAAACTGTTGCAGTGTTATGACCTAACATTGCCCCCAATCCATAAATTGCTGATGTTTCCATTTCAAAATTAGTAATTTGTTTATTCTGATAATTGAATTTACTTAATTTTTCATTCAGCTGATTAATTGCAAGTCCGAGGCGAAGCGAGCGTCCTTGAGGGCCATAAAATCCAGAGGCCGTGGCTGTTATGCCTTTTAATAATCCAGCGCCTATTTTATCTTCCAAATTTTTAGAACACTTCACAACATAAGGTTTAGCAAGATTTGCATCCCATTGCATTTCTTTAATAAATGCTTTGGTAAATGCTTTATCAATTACTTTGTCGGATTCTGCATAAAAATTTAGTAAACCATCAAGCCCAAGGCCGTATTCCGAAAAAACAAAAGAATCCACAGGAATATTTTCTTGTAATGCTCCTGAAGTGCCTAATCTTATGATGTTTAAACTACGCTTATTCTCATAAATTTTCCTGTTTGCCAAATCAATATTTACAAGTGCATCAAGCTCATTCATTACAATATCAATGTTATCTGTTCCAATTCCAGTTGCTAAAGCACTGATTCTGTGTCCGTTGAGATACCCAGTATGAGTTACAAATTCTCTATTTGAAACCTTAAATTCAATCTTGTCGAAGTAATTTGAAATCACTTCAACTCTCTGTGGATCACCTACCACTATTATATCTTCTGCAATCTGCTCAGGCAACAAGTGCAAATGGTAAATGCTTTTATCTGGATTAACAATTAATTCCGACGCTTCTAAATTTCCCATATAAAAAAATATTATTGCTATTCTATAAAAAAATATGTCTAAGTTTGTAACTTATTAATATAACACAAAAATAGTCAAAATTATGGATACGAACATGAATATTTTAGTTCCCATCGACTTTAGAGAGCAATCTTTAAATGCTTTGAATATTGCAATTGGTCTTGCAAAAACATTAAAATTAAAAATCAGCTTATTATATGTTCATCAGGATAAGGGAGCTTTAACTTCATTATTTTCAAGTGAACAAACAGCCCTTTTTGATGAAGCCGTTTTAGAAAAATTGCAGGATTTAGCTAAAATAAATGCAGAAAAAAATAATGTTGTTATCGACTCAAAACTCGTTCATCATAATAGCGTTCATACTGCAATTCTTGATTATGCTGACAAAAATTCGACAGAAATTATCGTAATGGGTCGAGGTCAAAAAGATAATGATGTCGTCATTGGAGCTAATACTTTGAGAATTCTTCGTTCGTCGAATGTGCCAGTTATTACAGTTGACCAAAATTACGACCTGAGCAAAATTCGCAATATTCTTTTACCTTTGGATTTATCAAAAGAAACACGCCAAAAAGTTAATTGGGCAATTACTCTTGCTAAACTTTTTGATGCTGACATAAAAGTTATTTCAGCTCTTTGGTCACCAAATAACGAAAATATTGTTAACCAGCTTAATGCTCAGTTGATTCAGGTTGATAATTTTATAAAAAAAGAAGGTGTTACTTGTACAGTAGATGTAATAAATTCGACCGATGATGCTAAAACTTTTGTTCCAATAATCTTAAAATATGTTGAATCAGAAGGGGATATTGATTTAATTTTAATCATGACTCAACAGGAAACTGGTTTTATCGAATTCTTTATTGGAACTCATGCTTCTGAATTAATCAGAAAATCAACAACTCCTGTAATGTCTATAATTCCTCACGAAACTGGACAAATTAATTGGGGATTATTTTAAATTGGAAGTAGCAAAAGTTATTATAATAAGCATTGGCGACGAAATTCTTATTGGACAAATAGCCAATACCAATGCAACATGGATGGCTGAAATTCTAAATTCTAACGGTTTCAATACTGTAGAGATTAGATCAATTGCCGATGATGAAAATGCTATCCTTAACACTCTGAAATCAGTTAGGCAATTAGCAGATTTGGTGCTTGTTACTGGAGGACTTGGCCCTACCAAGGATGACAAAACAAAGCAAATAATTTGCGATTTTTTTGATAGTCAAATTATTATCAATGATGCTGTGTTGGCTCATGTGAAAAGCTTTTTTGCTATTAGAAATAAAGAGCTTACAGAACTTAATTATAAACAAGCTGAGGTTCCTGATAATTGTGAAGTCGTACATAATGCTATGGGAACAGCGCCGGGAATGTATTTCGTGAAAGAAAATATCCATTTTGTTTTTATGCCTGGCGTTCCTTTTGAAATGGAAAATATAATGAAAACTTGGGTGATTCCCGAAATGTGCAAAAGGCTTTTCACTAAAAATATTATTCAGAAAACTATTTTGACCCATGGTTTGGGTGAGAGTTTTTTGGCTGATAAAATTTCCAAATGGGAAAATTCATTGCCCACCCATATTAAATTAGCTTATCTTCCTACTCCTGGAAAAGTTCGCTTGCGCCTAAGAGGTATTGGTGACAATAGGGGGGAACTTCAAATGGAAATAGAGAAAAAGATTCAAGAGTTACAGATTATAATTCCTAATTTAATTTATGGATTTGATGATGATTTAATGGAAGAAATTATTGGTAACTTATTAAGAAAAAATAAGTTAACTCTTTCAACTGCTGAGAGCTGTACAGGAGGATTTATTGCTCATAAGATAACAGAAATTGCTGGTAGCTCCGATTATTTCAAAGGCTCTGTAGTAGCGTATTCAAATGAAATAAAGGAGAAAGTTTTAGGCATATCGGCGAAAAATCTGCTGACTTATGGTGCAGTTAGCGAACAAGTTATTATTCAGATGGCTGAGGGAGTTAGAAAGCTGTTCGATACAGATTATGCCATAGCAACATCTGGAATCGCTGGACCAAGTGGTGGTACTACTGAAAAATCTGTAGGTACAGTTTGGATTGCTTTAAGTAGTTCCTCAAAAACTATCGCCAAGAAATTTAACTTTGGAAACCATCGCATTAGGAATATCAATCTTTCTTTTCTGTCGGCTATAAATATGCTTCGTATGGAACTTTTGAATTCTGATTAATTATTTTATCAGCAAAATACAAGCATAATTGTAGCTATAATGTTGAAATTCAATTTTATACGTATAATTAATAAATTATAAATAAATTGTAAATAAGGCTTGGTGGTTTGAAATATTTTTCATTATTTTGCACTCCAATTTCAAGGATTATATTAAAATATAAGAACGATGTCTAAAATTTGTGAAATAACAGGAAAGAAAGTAATGACAGGTAACAATGTTGCCCATTCAAATAAACGTACCAGAAGAAAATTTTATCCAAATCTTCAAACTAAGAAGTTCTATCTTCCTGAAGAAGATGAGTACATTATTTTGAAAGTTTCGGCTGCTGGAATTCGTAAGATTGATAAAAATGGAATTGTAGCTTGCCTTAAAGACTCACTTGCTAAAGGATATATTCAATAAAAAGATATTCTTTTTTAAAACATTGCCGAAGTAGATTTGTCTGCTTCGGTTTTTTTGTTATTTATAAAAAAATGTTACTGAAATAATAACAAAATTTTTGGTAGAAATATAATGAGTCCAATTACTAAAGCTCCGATTGAAGCCAATAAAACAGCTCCCGCTGATAAATCTTTGACTTTTTTAATTTGCTCGTTTTTTTCTTTAGAGAAAGCGTCGGAAAGGGTTTCAATCGCGGAGTTTATAATTTCAAGTGAAAGTATTAAAATAATAGATAATATCAAGATTAACCATTCAAAGGCGCAAATTTTTAATATAAAACCAAAAATTATTACAAAAAATGCAATTGACGATTGTATAATAAAGTTGCGTTCGCCATTTAGCATCAAATTTAAACCTCGGAAAGCATAAATAAAACTTCTAAAAAAGCGTTTCATTTTTTGGGAAAACTATTAATATTATTGCATATAAATTACTGGTAAATCTTCTATTTCTTCAATGGCAAAATATTTCTTTTTCCCTTTTAAACTATATCCTATCAGTGCTTTGCCTTGGTATTTGTAAGGAAGATTTTTCCCAATATTTTCTTCTTCAATAAGCTCTCCAGAGCCATTAGGAATCTTTCGCTTAGCTGCTTTTATGTAAATTGAATCTCCTTTAGAAAAATCATTGCTGAAAGATAGATCAGAGTTCTGTTTATATGCCACTGCTTGAAAGTAAGTAGAATCTATCCATAAATCCTCGAATTTCAATTTTTTTGAGTCAGTGTAAGCGAGAATTTTAAAGCTGTAAGAGGTGGTGATGCCGCTCTCAGCTCTTCCACCATTAGATGTTTGTTTTGTAGATTTTATGACTTCAAAAGGTTTTGATGGAATTAATCCAAATAAACATAATAATATCAATAAAAAAGTTTTCATAAAAATGTAATTTAATTTGTTCTAATTGCTTCCACAGGATTAAGTCTTGAAGCTATAAATGCAGGAATCATACCAGCCACAAGCCCAATAAATACTGATACTGAAAGGCCTGTCATAATGTTTCCTAAAGTTAAAACCACATCAAATTCCAGCCCATACTTCACCCCTAAAACTATAAAAAATACGAGTAATAAACCGAAAATACCACCAAAAAGTGATAAAAAGACTGATTCGAAAAGAAACTGCATAAGAATAAAAAAATTCTTTGCGCCAAGTGATTTCTGAATCCCTATCAATTTGGTGCGCTCGCGAACGGAAACAAACATAATATTAGCAATTCCAAAGCCACCTACTAAAAGTGATAATCCGCCAATAAACCATCCTGCTATGTTTAAAGTTTTAAAAATTCCTTCAAAATTATGAGATAAATTTGTAATTTCATTAATACTAAAATCATCATCTGATTTAGGTTTTAACTGTCTTACTGAGCGCATAATTCCCAAAATTTCATCTTTAAGTTGCTCATTAGGAATGCCTTCTTTTGCTTTTACTGCAATTAGTGGATTTAATCTTTCTGATTTAACATTGACTATATTTCTTGCAAAATTTATTGGAATAAGTACCTGATTATCGTGGCTATTATTAAAAATATCTGAACCTTCTTTTTTAAATCTCCCAATTATACTTACTTTTCTCCCTTTAATGTTTATTTTTTTTCCTATTGGGTCGCTACCGGCAAAAAGACCATTTACAATGTCTTCGCCTATAATAGCAACGGATTTTCCAGAAATACTTTCGCCAGAAGTAAAATATCTACCCGCTGACAACTCAAAAGAAAAAATCTCATTATATTCGTAAGATGCAGCTACAACAGAAGTGTTTTGCATGCTTTTAGCACCATTTTTTACAGTGGTGCTAGTTGAAATCATGTAAGTTACATTCTTGGCATTATTACTTCGACGCCTTAATTCATCAGCATCATGAAAATCGGGAACAGGTCTCTTATAATATTTCCACCACGGAAAATCATTGCTAAATTCCCAGGGCCATTTCTGAACATATAATACATTATCTCCAAGAGATTCAACGCTTTGATGTATCTTCAATTGTAAAGAATCAACTATAGTAAATACTGATATCACAGCAAAAATTCCGATAGTAATTCCTAAAAGTGAAAGCACTGTACGCAATTTATTTACAAGAAGCTGTTGTAAGGCAAATATGTACGACTCTCTTATAAGTCTTAAAATTATTTTCATACTTATCTTTTAAAGATTTGTAAAAATAGAACTTTTTATTATGGTTTAGAACAAATTTAATAATGACAAATATATATTTTAAGGCATCTAATTTAATTTTTGCTTGAATTTTCATTATTCAATAAAATAAATAGTAAATATTTTGAAGACCCCTAAATAAATCATCCATCTTTAATAAAATATGTTATAAATTTGTAATACCCCCCCCAAATAAAATATACATATATTGAAATAAAAATTATTTTTGCGTTTTTATTAATCAATACTAAACTAATATTTATTTATGGCAACTTTACGATTTAAAGCATTGGAAGATGTGGTTCATAGAAAACCAGTTCAATTTAATTATGTCGAAACTAAAACTTCTGACTATTTTGGCATCAATGTTTTTAACAGAAATAAGATGCAGCAATATCTTTCTGCTGAGGCCTTTGAAATGGTTGAACAAGCGAGTATTAAAGGGACTCGTGTAGATCGAAAACTTGCAAATCAAGTGGCATTGGGCATGAAGGCATGGGCAATTGAAAAAGGTGCAACACATTATACCCATTGGTTTCATCCACTTAATGGGTCAACAGCTGAAAAACATGATGCATTTTTTGAGCCCACAGAAGATGGTGGAGCAATTGAGAATTTTTCTGGAACTCTATTAGTTCAGCAAGAACCTGATGCTTCAAGTTTTCCAAGTGGAGGTATTAGAAATACATTTGAAGCTCGAGGTTATACAGCCTGGGATCCCTCTTCGCCCGCTTTTATTCTCGACAATACCCTTTGCATTCCTACTATATTTGTTTCCTACACTGGCGAAGCACTCGATTTCAAAACTCCTTTACTAAAATCTAATGTTGCTCTCGATATAGCTGCTCAGTCAGTCTGTCAATTCTTTTCAAAAGATATTACAAAAGTTATTGCCACACTCGGCTGGGAGCAAGAATATTTTTTAATAGACGAGGCTCTTTTTAATGCTCGCCCTGACTTAATGCTCACTGGCAGAACTCTTATGGGACATTCTGCTTCAAAAGATCAACAACTTGAGGATCATTACTTTGGCGCTATTCCAGAAAGAGTAACTGCATATATGAAGGATTTTGAAAAAGAAGCCTTAAAGTTAGGAATACCTGTAAAAACTCGCCATAATGAGGTTGCTCCCAATCAATTTGAATGTGCTCCAGTTTTTGAGGAAGCTAATTTGGCAGTTGATCATAATATGTTGCTAATGAGTATTATGAATAAAACAGCAAGAAAACATAACTTTAAAGTTTTATTTCATGAGAAACCATTTGCTGGAATAAATGGCTCAGGCAAGCATAATAATTGGAGTATGCAAACCAATACTGGAGTAAATTTATTATCTCCTGGTAAAAATCCTAAATCAAATTTGAGGTTTCTTACATTTGTAATCAATACTTTGAAGGCAGTACACGAGCATTCAGATTTACTAAGAGCTTCAATATTAACTTATGGAAACACTCATAGATTGGGAGCCAATGAAGCTCCACCTGCTATTGTATCTGTTTTTCTTGGCTCTCATATCAACAAAATGATAGATAAAATTGAGAAAAGTGTAAGTGATAAGTCTATGACTCCAGATGAAAAAGCTGCTTTGAAGTTGGATATAGGTAAAATTCCAGAAATTTTACTTGATAATACAGATCGCAATAGAACTTCACCCTTTGCATTTACTGGAAATAGATTTGAATTTAGAGCTGTTGGCTCAAGTGCAAATTGTGCTTCGCCAATGATTACGCTTAATACAATTATGGCTAATCAATTAAACGAATTCTATAAGGAAGTTAATGAAATAATTGATTCTGGAGTTAAGAAAGACGAGGCGATTTTTAGGGTTTTGAGGAAATATATAAAAAGCTCGCGCAAAGTAGTATTTGAAGGTAATGGATATTCGAAAGAATGGATAGAAGAAGCTGCAAAGCGTGGCTTGTCAAATGTTACATCTGTTCCAGAATCTCTTAAAGCATTTATAAGTAAAAAATCGATTGATTTAATGGAAAGAAATCATGTATTAAGCAAAAGAGAATTGGATGCTCGTTATGAAATCAGGCTTAATGTTTTTCAAAAGAAGATTCAAATTGAGTCGAGAGTTATAGGAGATTTGGCTATTAATCATATTATTCCAACGGCCATAAAATATCAGAATGTGCTTGTAGAAAATGTGAGAGGCATGAGAGATTTGCTTAATACTGGAGAATTTAATAGACAAGCTGGCTTGCAATTAGAAACTTTAAAGGAAATTTCAGGTCATATATCTTCAATAAAGGAAAAAGTTGATGCTATGGTTTTAGCTCGAAAAAATGTAAATGTAATAGAAGATATCATTGATTTGGCAACTGCCTACAATAATGAAGTCTTGCCATATATCGAATCTATTCGATATCATATTGACAGATTGGAACTTATTGTTGATGATGAAATTTGGCCATTGCCAAAATATCGTGAACTTCTATTTGTCTCCTAATGGAATTGCAAAAAAGGATAATTGAATCTAATTCAATTATCCTTTTTTTATTTGCCCAAATCTCCAGCATCTATTTCACCATGAGGATGCATTATCTGCCAGTTATTCATGGTTTCATCAGCGGTCATACCTTCGCCAAAAATAATTTTATCTACACTCACAACTTTCACTGGCTTGTTAGTATAAATTTTTCGATTATCTTGATCCCACAATAATTCTTCGGTATATAATTTTTCACCATCAGTGTTGGTTGCTACAACATTATATTTTACAATAATAGTTCTTCGTGTAATGTTGTTTATTGCATAATTAGCTTTTAAAGAAGATGTTATATGTCCTGTAGTATCGTAAAATATTATATCAATACCTTTTGGCATTTCCACTTGTTGATTATCGCCAAGATAGTTATCTACCTGTGGACTTTTAATTGAAATCCTAATTCTTCCAGAATCTGTAATCAAACTTTCTACGTTATAAGATGATTCAATAGGAACAGACTCATTAAATTTCAATGAATTAACTACACTGATGTCATTTTCGCAAGAAAAAAACACTATCCCTAAGAAAATAAGAATAGTGCTCGATTTCAATATTTTAATACAATTAATCAATTATGATGATTAATTTCTTATTCTAACAGTGGTTGTTTCATTAATCCAACATTCAACTTGATAAGTACTGCCTAAGGCAAGGTTTCTCATAAATATTTCTTGTTGAGTAGGAAAGCTTCTCTTGATTCTTGCCAAATTATTTAGTGCAGCATTTTTAACCTTTGGGTCTTTGGCTATAGAAGCTGCTTGAGCAAATTTATCTGCAGCAGCCCAATAGCTTACAGCAAGGTCTTTGAATTTACAATCACCAGCACTTTTTACGTATAAATCACCAATGATTATGTATGCATAGGCTTCATTTGGTCGATATTTCAATACTTTTAAAGCTGCATTGCGTGAATTGGTGAATTGATTCAGTGTTTTATAAACATCGGCAAGCAATAAATATGAGTCTGCTTTTCTCTCTGACATTGAATCAGGAAATAATTCAGTAGCAGATTGTAAATAATTTTTAGCATTTTCATATATGCCTTTTTCCATTGACATTTTTCCTAAGGAATATGCTGTGGCTGCCGTTGGTGCAATTTTGTGAACTTGAACTAAAGCTTTATAATATAAGGCAACATTGGTACATTTGCGCAATTCGAAAATTCGTACAAGATTTCTTGCAAGAATTGTATCTGAAGGATTAGCATCAAATTTTGGTTCAAATACTTTTACTAATTTATCACAAGTGGCTATCTGAACCATTATGCTCTCAATATTATCGCTAACTGATTTGTATTTTTTTGCTTCTTCTGGCACCAAATTATTAGTGTTATATTGCAATATATCATAAACTTTCATATAAGTTTCAAACACCAAATCAATATCACAATGAGCATCTTTCCAATATTTTACTGTCGAAATAAAATATCCATAAAGTACAGTTGGCTCAGATTTATCTTGCATCAATTCAAAAGATTTCTTGAATAATGGATAAAACTGATTCGATGAATCTTTGTGATATTTATATAAATCAACTGCCTGACGTCCAATTATATAACCAACTGGATATTTTTTGTTGTTTGGGAAATATTCTATTCGTCTTTCATAAACCATCATAAGCGTATCTACATAAGCATCCATAAGTGTAGAATCTTTTAGGTTCTTAATGATATTTGAAACCATTATTACACCTCTATTGTAAAGATTTTGGCTCGACATTGGGCACTCCAAAAAACAATATCGCCAATATTTATAAGCTGAATTTGCTAAATCATTATTTTTATATTTCGAGTCAGACCATTGTTTATAATAGTCGCTGTACAAACTCAAATTGGTAACACATTTCGAGCTATCATTGCCATATTTTGAGGATCCGCCATCAGGTATTTGATTAAATTTAAAGGTAATATTAGCTTGAGCTGCATAATTTGAAAATCCAATTATCAATGCCGTTGCGGCTAAAAAAATCTTTACTTTTTTCATTGTTTCTAAGTATTAAGTGTTCTATTTAAAATTTTATACTACTATTGATATTTAAGTTTACTAAACCAATTATTCTTAATCGTTAAACCAAGGAACAATTTTATATAATCCTGTCGAAGAAGTCCATTGGCAGTTGTTCCCATCTGCCCAATTTCAACACCTACATTCAGGTATGAAAATGTTAGGCTATTCTGTCGAAGTGGAATCGACGAACCAAAACTTATGCCAAGATTATTTATTTTATTTCCGTTTAACGCTAAATATGAATCGAAGTATCTGATTCCCAATCTTAAATAAGTTTCATTAATTTTATATGAAGCTCCTAAATTTAAATTCAAACTATTTCTAAAAGAATCATTTGAATTGAAAGCCGAGTAATTTTGCCAATTTTTGTAGGTGAAATCAGCGCCCAAGCTCCATTTATTCAATTTGTTAAAAACAAAACCAGCTCCAAAATACATAGGTAAATTTATTTTGCCTTCTCCACTGTTGATATTTTGTATGGTATCTTTCACATATTGATAACCTGTTGAAGCATCGAGATAAGTTTCGGCTAAAATTCTACTACTACCTGATATTGACTGATTATTAGAAAATACAGTACCGAAAGTGTAAGAATATTTCTTTGAGACGCCAAAAGTATCTGTATATTGAAGCCCTAAATCGAAATAAAGTCCTTTTGCGTGTGTGCTATTTGTTATGCGAAATGAATATGCATTGATATTATCAGGCAAATAACTTACACGTTTGTAATTAATATTTCCAAATATATATGATGAATTTATACCCAAACTCAAATTTTTCCCAATTTTAAAAGCATTAATCCAGCTAAATCTGTTTAAACCGCCATCACCTAAATATGAATATTCAATATTGCCTATAGAATCGACATAATCATGAGTCAATACATTGTAACCAACATTGGAATAAGGAGATAGCCCTAAACTTGCACGCCACCAATTGGTTACTGGAAATGCAACTTTAATATAATCCAAATTAAAATAATTTGAATTTGACTTTGATAAGGCAGAGCTGGTACGTGTGAGATTGCCAGAGTAACCAGCATCAAATAAAAATGAACCTGAGTCCATTGCAGCTACTGAAGCTGGGTTTTTGCTGTTAATTATAAATGGAGACTGAAGTCCATAGGAAATGCCTCCCATCATACGCGAAATTCCACTCTCATTGTTGTAAATATCGCCTATTCCAAATCTTGAATAGGGCGAATTGTTCCTTAATTGTGCAAAGGAATTGCTAAATGTTGTTAAAGTTATTGCACTTAATAACAGCAGTTTAAACATGTTTACTTTTCTCATTAAAATCTAATATTTTGTTCAATCCTCGGATTACAAGATTTGGCTCGGCAAAGATGATACTTTTTATGCTTTTTTCAAAATATATCATATCGCCACCTGTCAAAACAATTTTCAAATCGCTAAATTTTTCTTTATATCTATTTATTATTCCTTCAACCTCGGCAATAGCACCATTCAAAACGCCTGATTTAATTGATGTTGCAGTGTCTTTCCCAATTAAATCAACATCAAAATCATTTCTCTCTAACGGAAGTTTATCAGTAAAATTATGTAATGATAAAAATCTAATTTTTAGGCCTGGAGAAATACCACCTCCCAAATATTCATTTTTGTTGTTTACAAAATCATACTTTATTGCTGTACCACAATCTATTGCAAGCACATTACTATTTGGGAAAAGTGACGATGCTCCTACCGCAGATGCTAATCTATCTTTTCCTAAGGTAATTGGTGTGAGATATTTATTTACAAGTGGAATTTTAGTAAGATTGCTTAGTTCGATAAAGTTAAAATTATTATTCAACCAAGAATTTATTTCTGGGATTGGATTTACTACAGAAGATAGAATTACGGAGTCAATTTCTTCGCCTTTAACAAATTGCTTTAAATCTTTGAGGCAAATGTTCTCGAAAGATGACACTGCTATTAAATCATCTTTTATCAGCGCGCATTTCTGAAAACTATTGCCAAAGTCTAATATCAGTTTCATGAAATAATAGATTATTTATTTTAATTTATTTTAAAACCGACAACTATTAGAAATAATGGCTGAATCAATTTGTATTTATTTGATATCATATAAAGATGTCAATTTCGAGTATGTATAATTTCATTAAAGTCCAATGATATCAGCACCTTGTTTGAAATAGATATCTTTTGGAATAGTGAGTTTATCGAGTTTAGCTAAATCTTTTTTAAGTTGATTGCTAATCTGAGCATATCTTTCAACAAAAGCTTTTGCATGTTCGTAATCTCCATCCCCTTGAAGCTTAATAATCACTTTAGTAAGTTCAGCTGAAGCAATTTCCATTTTATCAATATCAATGCTGTAAGTTCCATTTTTATTTCTTGTAAATGCATGGTGTTCAAGAAAATAATTGAAGCTAATCATATTTGCTTTACCGTGAGATGAGGATATTCCAAAGCGAATTGAACGTATTATGCCAGCCATAAAGGTAACATAATTTTCCATCAAATCGCCCTTCAATTCGCCCATTTTGTTAAGTTTAGTTACAAGATAAAGTCCTAAAATATCTGCTTTACATTCTTCTAAGGCTGAAAATTGTTCTTTAAGCGCAACACGGCAGCTTAAGTCTGGCTTGCCGACAACATTTTTTATACCCATTCCATGGGCAACTTCGTGAAACATGGTGTTTGCAAAAAAAGCATCGAAGGAGACATATTTTTTTTGATTTGTAGCTATAAGAGCGTTTGAAATTGGTAATAATATTTGGTCAAATTTAGCCTTCATAGCATTTTTCAACTGAAGTTTTCTGGAGCCTTTATTAAGCTGAACTATAGGGTCATTGGGTAGATTTATAGCAATGGTTTTAGATGCGGCATTGCAGTCACCAGCATAGAAAACAACATCATAAGCATTTAAATCCACATCTTGACCGGGTGTTTCTTTTTTATAAATCTCATCTACTGGCAATTCACGTTGCAACTTCGGTAGAAATTTAGCGAATTTAGCAAGTTTTTCGCTCCAGATTTTATCTTTAAGAAGTAGATAGGCTTCATGCGAGGCTTTATAACCATAAAGTTGATCTTCATAGTTTTCTATAGGACCAATAATAAAGTCTATATCACTGTTTTTCATATCCATCCAAGCAATGTCTGAGGCTTGATAACTGTCAGTAAGCAAGGCTTCAGCTCTAAGATTTAGATATTTTCTTAGACCTTCATTGTTTGTTTTTTCAGCAGCTTTTTTTAGCAATTCGGCGGCATTTTCAATCTCTTCATTAAATTCATAATGATACCAAATAACTTTTAAAATACCACTTTTATCTCGTCGAATAACGGTATATTGGCTGGTTTTATTTGAATCAATTAGAGCATCAAACTCACTCGTAGTCATATCGAAAGGGTAGAAATTTGCTCCTTTTGGTCTTTGCCCAAAACCTGTCAAATATGCAATATTACCGTTGAGTCTATCCCAAGGACCATAGTTTATTGATGCAAATTTGCGAAGCTTCTCATCTTTAATTTTTGATAAAAAGTCATTTTTATTTCCATAAGCTTCTTTCCAAAAAATATCGTCCATTATTTGAGCTGCTTGAAATAATAATTGCAATACATCTTTTTGATTTCTCGATAGATAGTTTATATCAGTCTTCAATTCTACTTCAGAATAGTAATTGAAATAATAGGACGAATCTATTAGTGCCAGATTTGCATTTGCAGTATTTGGTTCAACTTTTTGCTCTAATGTTGAGTTCTGACATGAAGAAGCTCCAATAATTATCATAAAAGTTATATAAACTAATAAATTATATCTTTTCATAACCAAATTTTAGAGTTAAAAAACAAGGGACGGCAAATATACAAAAAATAGGAATAGAAACATTGAATTATAATAAAATGAATGCGACAGCTTCTATTTTTAGCAGATTTATAAATTTATAAATAGCTAATTTACAACTCTTTTTCGGTAAATATTATTCCAAATGATTTCAACTCTTCAAGAATTGGCAAGTAAAGTTCGGGCATAACCGGAGCCGAAACTCCCTTAATTTTAACTTTTCCAGTTGCAACTAATTTCGTCGCAATTCCCAAAGGTAGTCCAACTGTTTTTGCCATGGCAGTTAATTTTTTTGATTCACCTTCAACTATCAAAGATGATGTTTTAATACGATTTTTACCATTTTTATCAGTGAATTCAAACCTGTGCTGCATCACCAACATGTCTTTATCTTGGTCATCAAGCTGCCATTTGTCTTCCAGAATTTTTTGCAAAATTACTGCAGGAGTTGCTTTGGCTATTCCTATTTTTTTGTTGCTGAAAAGTTCAAGGAAATTGAATTTATTTATTACATCATCATTTACCAAATTCGGCAAATAATTTTTTAATTTTTCTTCAACTTTAACACCTTCCTCAAAAGGCAAAAAGGCATTAAGAAATTCACGATAGGTCATAAGTTCCGAATTCTCTATTACAAAAGTGTCGTCAGTAATTCCTAATTGCACAAATACATTCCAAGCATTGGCATATCCTGGACGGCGCATTGTTCCTCGAAATAAAGTTGGTATATCTTTCAAATTATATGTTTCTCTATAAGATAAAGAATCGCGGTTTGGGTAAATTTCAAAATCGCCATAACCATCTATATGCGTTGTCATTAGCCTTCTGAAAAGTTGCCTATAAGGGACGTATTTATACATTCCATTTCTAATAAATTTTGAAATTCCTTGCCCTGCAACAACAACATTTCTAGGATTCCAAGTGAATTTATAATTCCATGGATTATTGTCGTAAGTTGGAGCAATCAGTCCACCGGTTGAAGAAAAAAATGCGGTAAGTTTTCCCCCGTCTGCTTGAATTTCATTTATTACTTTCATTGCTGACATGTGATCAATGCCCGGGTCAACGCCTAACTCGTTGTAAAGTCCGATACCTGCTTCAATGGCTTTTTCATTTATGGCTTTCATTTCATTTGAGATATAACTGGCGGTAAGCATGTTTTTCCCAAAAAGTACGCATTTCTCTGCAATCAAATGATGAAACATTGCAGGCATCATTGAAACAATGATATCACTTTTTTGAATTTCAGTTTCTAACTGTTGGCTGTCTTTTACGTCAAATTTAAAACTTTTTCCACGCGGATTTCCATTAATTTTTTCTTCGGCCAACGCCTCATTAAAATCTCCTAAACGAATATTCCAGTCATATTTTTCTGCTCTTTGGAGCAAATAATCTATCATAGAAGTGGCGGAGAGCCCAGCTCCTAATATGCATATATTTTTCATAAAATAATTTTTAATTTTTTATAAATATAAATTCTGATTAGAAAAATGAACAATAATAATTGGGCGAAATTAGAAAGATTTATTTCACTTAATAATATATTATCGTTAAATATCAGTTTTTATAAACTTATAATGTTAAAAAAATAGGTTAAAATTTGTGAAAATATTTTCAAAAAAAAACCTCCTATGAGGAGGTAAGTAATAGTAGGTATATTAATTATATAAATTCTTTTTTTAATATTTCAACCCATCTTGATGTATAATCCTCAAGAGTTTCTGGCTGGTTGTCTAAGTCTAATACAAGACCAAGGAAATTATTTCCTACTAAAGATTTGCTTTCTTTAAATTCGTAACCAATATTTGGCCAGTTCCCAACAATTTTAGCTTTATGTTTTACAAAATGTGAATGAATGACTTCAAGGCTATCGGCAAAATTATTTGGGTAATTCACTTGATCTCCGAGTCCAAAAATTGCAATCTTTTTCCAATTAAAATCAGCATGATTTTTTTCTAATTCATGCAGCATCACATACCATTTATTGTCTTTGGTGGCGTCTTCCCAATGCGAGGCGCCAACAGTGGAATTTCCAAAAATAAGAAAGTCATAATCGAATAATTCTTTGTAAGAAATATCTCCAAGACTTTTAATATCAACATTATATGAATCTAATTTTTCAGCAATTGCTCTTGCTACTTTTTCAACATTTCCTTTTAGAGGCCAATAAAAGATACCTATTTTTTTCATAATTTATTGTTAAATTTATTAAGTTCTAATCGCCAAAATTAAAATTATTATTCAATCTTTTCTATTATTATTTCATAAATATTATAGAGACTTTCAAGATAATTTAAGCCAATTTTCTTCTAAATTCTGAGACGATAATGCTTGTTGCAACAGCGGCATTTAGCGATTCCATTTTACTGTTATTGTAAGCGGGTATTGATATTTTTTCGTTGAAATATTTAAAATATTTTTCTTTTATACCAGTGGATTCATTTCCAATAACTATCATACCAGTGGGTGATAAATCCACCTCGTAGAAACTTTTTTCTCCTAAAATAGTACCATAAATAGGTATACCAACTTCGTTGCACTGAGCAAAGAGGTCTTCAAAATCGAGATATGTAACATTTAATCTACTTAGCGACCCCATAGAAGCTTGCACTACCTTTGGGTTATACACATCGACGGTTCTGAATGAGCAGAAAATATTTTTGATACCAAACCAATCTGCAGTACGTAAAATTGTGCCCAAATTTCCCGGGTCACTTATAGCATATAGGGCTAAAGTCAGTCCTTCGACATTAAGTTCTTCGGGTATTTCTTTTTGATAAATTAATGCCAAAGTGTTGTGTGGCTCTTTCAAGCGACTTATAGATGTAAGTTCTTCCTCTGTAACAATTTCATAGTGAATTTCTTTGCTATTTATTAAGTTCATATTTTCTTGCAACCATTCTTCGATAGCGTATATTGTTGCAATCTTGAAGTCGCTATTTATAAACTCTCCAACTAATTTAGGCCCTTCAGCTAAGAATTGATTATGTATGTTACGAAACTTTGCTTGCCGCATGGACCTAATATAACTCATTTGTTTTCTGGTCATTGGTGTTTATGTAATTTCTATTTAGTATTAAATAAAATTGTGAATTTTGAAATCTTTTATGAGAAGATTTAATGGCTCAAAGATAAATAAAAAAAAGCCAGATTAAAAAAATAATCAGGCTTTAATTTCAGTAATTATTTATCATTATTCAGCTATTACACTGAACTTGATTGTTGCTTTTACTTCGCGGTGAATGTTAACGAAAGCTGTATAATTGCCAACTTCTTTAATATTTTCACCTTTTACATCGATTTTTTTACGGTCGACCAAAATATTTGCTTGAGCTTTTAAGGCATCACTAATTTGCATTGCATTTACGGAGCCGAAGATTTTGCCGCTTGTGCCAACTTTTGCACCAATTGTCAATTCAATAGCTTCAATTGCTGCAGCTAAAGCGTCTGCTTCTTTGCGTATTTGATTTTCTTTATGAGCTCTTTGTTTTAAGTTTTCGGCCATTACTTTTTTGGCAGAGATAGTAGCCTGTTTTGCTAAGCCTTTAGGTATTAAATAATTGCGAGCATAACCATCTTTTACAACGATGATGTCGTTAGTGAATCCTAACTTCGCAATATCTTGTGTTAAAATAATTTCCATTTTTTGTCCTCCTTATTTTAGTAAATCACCAACGTATGGCATTAATGCAATATGACGAGCTCTCTTTACAGCTTGAGCCACTTTTTTCTGATATTTCAATGATGTGCCTGTCAAACGGCGGGGGAGTATTTTTCCTTGTTCGTTTACAAACTTCATCAAGAAATTTGCATCTTTATAGTCGATGTATTTGATGCCGCTTTTTTTGAAACGACAATATTTTTTACGTTTTGTATCAACCGCAATTGGGGTTAAATATCTTATATCTGAACTTGTAGCCATTCTGTTAAATTTTTAATTTTTTAGTGAAGCATTTTCGGTAATTCCTTCTTTGGCAGCACGTTTTTTCTCGTTGTATGCTATGGAATGTTTATCGAGTTTGATGGTTAAAAAGCGAAGTATTCTTTCATCACGTTTGAAAGCGATTTCAAAGTTGTTGATGAATGAACCATCTGCTTCAAATTCAATAAGATGGTAAAATCCGGTGGATTTTTTTTGAATAGGGTAGGCTAGTTTACGTAAGCCCCATTTTTCTTCATGAATGACCTTAGCTCCTTCGAACTTATCAATCATTTCTCTGTACTTGTTTACCGCTTCCTTCATCTGATCTTCAGACAAAACGGGAGTTAAAATGAAAGCGGTTTCGTAACGATTTAACATTGTAATAAATTTAAATTAATATATAATTATTTACTATAAAAACGATTTTAACAATCGGACGGCAAAAGTAGTATTTTTTATTTAAATGAAAAGGTTTTTTTAATCTTATATTTATTTTTATATTTTACAATGTTTAGCGTCGATATGTAATATAAATAGTAAAATTTATTGGACTTTATTATATTTACAATCGTTATTATATCAAAAAAAACCGCAAGTTGAAAACTTGCGGTTTTTTTTGATATATTGATTTTCTAACCACATTTTGAATATCCACAGGAAGAGCAGATTAAACAACCTTCTTTGTAAACTAAGCTTGTTTTACCACATTCGGGACATACATTTTTTTCATCCACTGTGCCATCTGGAACAAATTTCTTTATTGCCCTTACTATTCCAGCTTTCCAGGTGTTGATAGTGTCGTTTTCGAAATGCAGATTGTTTACTAAATCTACTACAAATGGTATAGGCATTCCATGGCGCAAGATTCCAGAAATAAGTTTTGCATAATTCCAAAATTCTTTGTCGAAGGCTCGCGATAAACCCCTGTATTCTTGTGTAATTCCACCTTTATCTACATATTCGAAATCATAAGTGGTTTGGTTTTTATTGTTTTTATGCTTTACGATATTCCCTTGATTTACATAGCTTGGAATTATTAGGTCTTCGGATTTGCCACTAAAAATTTCGTAAGGGTGACCTTTATAAAGCCCTACAATAGCGATCCATTTTTCTTTATTGTTTTGAAAGCGGACAACTTCAGCTTCGAGACTTTGTGGCCGTTTTGGTGCTGTTGTAACTTTAAAGTCGTCGTCATCAGACTGAGGTGCATCAACTTTAGCCACCAAAACTCCTGAGCGTGAGCCATCGCGATAAACTGTCATGCCTTTGCAACCTGATTTCCACGCTTCTTGATAAATTTTTCCAATAAGTTCTTCATCGGCAGTTTCTGGAACATTTACTGTAACACTTATGGAATGATCTACCCATTTTTGAACTGCTCCCTGCATACGGACTTTTGCTAACCAATCTACATCGTTTGCGGTAGCTCCGAAGTAGGGTGATTTTTCGATTATTTTATTCAAATCTTCATTGTTCATAAGCTTTACAGCTTCAGTATCATAATTATTGGCTTCGAGCCAAGTTACAAATTTATGATGAAATACATTATATGTTTCCCAGCTGTCTCCAATTTCATCTACAAAAGAAATGTTTGTTGATTTGTCATTTGGATTTACCTTACGGTTGCGACTATAAGAAACCATAAACACGGGTTCAATTCCAGAACTCGTTTGCGACATCATAGATGTAGTTCCTGTTGGAGCAATAGTCAAAAGAGAAATATTTCTTCTTCCATATTTTTTCATTTCCATTTCTAAACCTGGGCTATTATCCCAAATACGACGCATAAAAGGATTGTTTTTTTCTCTTTCATAATTAAATATTGGGAATGCGCCTCTGTCTTTTGCGAGATTTACTGATGATTTGTATGCTTCAATTGCTAAATATTTATGAACATCCACTGAAAATTCGACTGCCTCATCGGAACCATATTTCAAACCTAATGCTGCTAACATATCACCTTCAGCAGTTATTCCAATACCAGTTCTACGACCCAATTCGGTTTTCTTTTTTATGTTAGTCCATAGATTTCTTTCTACAAGTTTCAATTCTTCAATTTCTGGATCTGAATCTATTTTTGCAATTATCTTATCAATTTTTTCTTGTTCTAAGTCTATAATATCATCCATTATGCGCTGAGCCAAATGAATATGCTTTTGGAATAGGTGTGCGTCGAATTTCGCGTTTTCGGTAAATGGATTTTGAATGTAGCTATATAAATTTATTGCTAAAAGCCTGCAGCTATCATAAGCGCAAAGCGGGATTTCGCCGCATGGGTTAGTAGAAATGGTTTTAAAACCTAAGTCAGCATAGCTATCGGGTACAGATTCGCGAATAATAGTATCCCAAAATAGGATGCCAGGCTCCGCGGATTTCCATGCATTATGCACAATTTTATTCCACAATTGAGAAGGCTCAATAGTTTTTGTGTATTTTGGTTCTTTAGAATCTATTGGATATTGTTGTGTAAAATTTCTTTTATTGATTATAGATTCCATAAAATCATCAGTGATTTTTACGCTAACGTTGGCGCCAGTAACTTTAGTAGAATCCATTTTAGCATCAATAAACATCTCTGAATCAGGATGCTTAACAGAAATGCTTAACATTAAAGCCCCACGGCGTCCATCTTGAGCAACTTCGCGAGTAGAGTTTGAATATCTTTCCATAAAAGGAACAATTCCTGTGGAAGTTAGTGCGCTATTTTTTACAGGGCTTCCTTTAGGACGAATTCCACTAAGATCATGTCCAACACCTCCACGTCGTTTCATTAGCTGAACTTGCTCTTGATCAATTTTCATGATACCACCATAACTATCGGATTCGCCATCATTACCTATAACAAAACAATTGCTCAAGCTGCCAATTTGCATTTCGTTGCCTATGCCTGCCATAGGACTGCCTTGTGGAAGTATATATTTAAATTCCTTAATTGCTTCAAAAAGTTCTTCTTCACTTACTGGATTAGCATATTTTTTTTCTATACGCGATAATTCTTTGGCAATTCTATGGTGCATATCGTTAGGAGTGAGTTCAAAAAGTTCTCCCTCACTATTTTTTAAAGCATATTTATTTACCCAAACCACTGCGGCCATTTCATCACCATTAAAATATTTTGTTGCTGCCTCAACTGCTTCATCATGTTTATATGTAATAAGTTCTGGTGCAGTTTGCACAATTATTTCGTCGCTCAATTCCTCCATATTAATTTTATCTTTTTCTAAATTTAATTTTACATCTCGTTTTCGGGATGATAGCAGTTCGTCGTAAAGTTCACTCTTCTTATCAACATTTCCACTGCCGGTCAAAGTGGTATCAAAACCTGCTTGATGAAATAAATCGTTTACAGTCATTATCAGTTTGTTTGTTTAATAGATTGATTGTCAGCACACATTATATTACTTATGTAACCCCCAATTGCGATTACGAATATATTGTAAGAAATTAAATTGTAGCTTGAGAATTATTAACAAAAAATTTTAGTTTTCAACTATGTGCTAAGTCCTTGAAACTGAAACTAAAAGCTATTTATTTTTTTTTTAATATTCTTATTTTCCAGATTATCAGTGTTTTAATTAAATTTTGTGCAAATTAAAAAGTTTTTTGCCAAATTATTTTCTTTCCAAAACCAAGCCTATTGTCTGTTAGTTTATAGAAATCGGGCTCAATAATCCACAAGGTTTCCAAATGCAATAGTGCATAAGGAAACGCTTTTAAATAAATATTTTTTGCTTTAGAAATTTTGAAATCATCAGCTTCGCTAACTTTTCCAGTGATTTGTAGTCCCTGAATTTTACCAATCATTTTTGTTTCAAGAACTATTCCAGCTGCTATTTTTTGGTTTGCTAAAATTTCAGCCGAGTGTCGAGTTTTTTTATCAGAGCTGAAAACAAAGTAGTTTTCTTCTTCACTAAAGGCGTAGAAACAATGTGAAATATAAGGTTTGTTTTCTGAGGATGTAGCAATAGTTAGCACATGATGTTCTTTTATGAAGTCAATTATTTTGGTGTCGGGTGCAAGCATTAAAATAAAATTTGTAATAGTTGGCAAAAGTAAATTTATTTCCTTTGCTCTTTAATTACTGTGTAATGACTTTTTTTGAAATAATAATATTGATAGTAGCTGGAGTATTGGTAGGGTTTATAAATACTTTAGCTGGAGGTGGCTCCATCATTTCGCTTTCTCTTTTAATGTTTATGGGGTTACCAGCAAATGTGGCGAATGGTACTAATAGAATTGCAATATTTTTGCAGACACTAACCGCAACGAGAGAATTCAAAAAAGCAGGACTTCTGACTTCAAAGAAAGCTTACTTTTTAGGTATTCCTGCTGTTTTTGGTTCTGTTGTAGGCTCTTTTATTGCCATCGAAATTAATAAAGAGCTTTTCGAAAAAGTTATGGTGGCCATTATGGTAGTCATGCTATTTTTCATTTTTTATAAGCCCTCAGTGTGGCTCAAAGGTAAGCAGGAGCTTCTGAATAAGAAATCCAGTTGGTTTCAATATTTAATATTTTTTTTTATAGGTATTTACGGAGGATTTATTCATGCTGGAATTGGTTATCTATTATTGATTTCATTGGTGCTTGGCGCTGGATTCGATTTATTGCAAGCTAATGCGGTTAAGACTTTAATTGTTTTAATGTTTATTCCTTTCAGTCTGCTGGTTTTTGCTTTTGGTGGACAAATAAATTATATTTATGGTTTAGTGCTTGCCATTGGAAATATTATTGGAGCTTTTGTGGCTTCTAAATTTGCAGTGGAAAAAGGAGCCAATTTTGTTCGGTGGGTCATTTTAATTGTGGTTATAGTTACCGCTCTTCACATTTTTGGATTGATTGATTTTGGAAAGATATTTACCAAAATATCCTTAAAATAACTATTTTATTAATTCATAATCATTGCTGTTTGAAAACAGAGTTGCCAAAAAAATAAATACTTTTGCTCATGGTAATTTGTAAAGTAACAAAGCAAAATTACCAAAAATTTGAAATTATCTTTGGGTCTCACTTCTTTTGGATTCTTTTTGTAGGCCAATAGTAATCCATAAATTAGATTTACTATTCTTTTAAGTGTTGATTAATAAAGAAATATGAAAAAAATCGAGTTTATTATTATTTGTTTGTTATTGACAATTTCAATGCTTAATGCTTCTGATTTTAAAGGAAGCATTAAATTATTGGATAAACAAAGTTTTACTCTTGACCAAGGTAATTTGGTTTTTAGTGCGGGATATGGAGTGCCAAATTTTGCTGGATTTATGTATATTAATAACCAAATTAATCCAGTTCACATTTCATCTGAAGTTGGTCCTTGGCATTTTAAAGCGGAATATTTTATAAGCGATGAAATAAGTATTGGCTTGGCAACAAATATAGTTAGGGCTCGCTCTACTTGGGTTTATGTTGATGGTGCAAAACACTATAAGGAAACTTTAGATTACAGTTCAACATCATTTAATTTTAGATTTAATTATCATTATTTTAATGAAGGAAATTGGGATATTTACGCAGGTTCTGGAATTGGTTATAGATATTCTGAAACCAATTTCTTTACAGAAGTTCCAAATAGAAAAAGCTATTCGCGTCCAGCCATTCTTCCCATCGGCTTCGAAATTACTGGAGGTGTGAGGTATTTTATAGCTGAAAATATTGGGATATATTTAGAAACTGGACTTGCTAAATCGCTTGTCCAAGGTGGTTTAGCAATTAAATTTTAAATTTATTTTTTAAGAAGTCTTTCTCTTAATTAGAAAAAATAATTACTT
>Ga0210044_10001469_pt1 | contig 35943 bp, 34 predicted proteins | sample CryGey13umfilter_2_FD_183959 | JGI IMG/M metagenome (GOLD analysis project Ga0210044, IMG submission 183959) | Groundwater microbial communities from aquifer in Utah, USA - Crystal Geyser 4/9/14 3 um filter (SPAdes) (version 2) | ecosystem: Environmental > Aquatic > Deep subsurface >...
TCACCTGCCTGCAATTATTGGGCCTTACTCTAGTCGTCCATGGGTAGGAGTTTTGCGTGATATTGCTGGACTAGGAGCGCTCGCATAAAGAAGCAACGAGATGCGCCTACTAAACGTTGACAGTAACTTTACTCGCTACTTACTTGACAAATACTTTTGGCAGTGGTACGCTGATTGGAACAATTGTTACAAACGCTGAAAAGCGTAACTGTTCCAACAAGGGACCCAGCATAATAGCAAAATCTTAGGTTTTAGACAACCATTTACAAATTTCAGGCCATTGATTTTGGCAGCATGACGAGAGTGGCTGTATTTTATGCTACCAACAATCAAAAACGGCCGGTGAGTTCACGGTAGTCACTCTTAAATAAGCTGCTATTGGGTCAATCCTAAAACCAACGACAAATATAAGGAGGTATTATGTCAGGTCTAGTTTCCCCTCACGGCGGTGGTGAACTAAAGCCGCTATTGCTCAGCGGTGAAGCGCTGAAGCAAGAATACGAAAAGGCTCAGACTCTTGAAAAGGTCATGATGAGCTCGCGCGAGACAGGCGATCTTATCATGATGGGTATCGGTGCCTTTACCCCACTCGATGGTTTCATGAACAAAGCGGATTGGAAGGGCGTTGTTGATGAGTTCTTGATGTCAAACGGCATCTTCTGGCCGATCCCGATTACGCTATCGACCTCTAAAGAGCAGGCTGCTAATCTTAAAGAGGGCCAAGAAGTTGCTCTCGTCGATACCGAGACCGGCGAGTTAATGGGTAGCATGACCATTACCGAGAAGTACGAGATCGACAAGGTTCACGAGTGCAAGCAGGTATTTAGAACCGATGATATGGAAGGCCACCCGGGTGTTCAGAAAGTCATGGCTCAGGGCGACGTAAACCTTGCGGGTACGGTTAAAGTATTCAGCGAGAGCTACTTCCCCGAAATGTTCGCAGGCGTTTATATGCGCCCGGCCGAGACCAGAAAAGCGTTCGAGGAGAGAGGCTGGAGCACAGTAGCCGCACTTCAGCTCAGAAACCCGATGCACAGGTCGCATGAGTACCTCGCAAAAATCGCTATCGAGATTACCGATGGCGTTCTTATTCATCAGCTCGTTGGAAAATTAAAACCCGGCGATATTCCGGCAGAGGTCAGGGTTAAAGCCATCGATAAACTGGTCGAGCACTACTTCGTTCCGGGTACGGTTATCCAGGCCGGTTACCCAATGGAGATGCGCTATGCAGGCCCACGCGAGGCTCTGCTGCACGCAACCTTCCGGCAGAACTACGGCTGCAGCCACCTTCTGGTAGGCCGCGACCATGCCGGCGTTGGCGAGTATTACGGCCCGTTTGATGCCCACCACATCTTCGACGAGATCCCAAAAGGCGCTCTCGAGACAAAACCGCTTAAGATCGACTGGACCTTCTATTGCACCAAGTGCGACGGTATGGCCTCAATGAGAACCTGCCCGCACGGCAAAGAAGACCGCCTGCTCCTCAGCGGTACCAAACTTCGCAGCATGCTTTCAAAGGGCGACGAAGTGCCGGATCACTTCAGCCGCCCAGAAGTACTCGAGATTTTGAGAGAGTACTATGCAGGCCTTGAAGAAAAAGTCGAGATCAAGCTTCACAAATACGCAGAAGGCGAAAAGTAATAAACGGTTTCTTTCAAGCCAACATATAGATAAACATACCCCCATATAACTAAAATGGGGGTATGTTTTTTATTCCTAGGCGGGGATGGTTACGTTAATCGTAGTGCCTTCACCCGGGTTTGTGACTATGCTGAAGGTGCCGCCGACCAGGCGCGCCCTGGTCTGCATGCCGTCGATACCGAGTTTCCCCTGGCGGGAGAGTTCGCCGGTTGTTACGGGCAGATTGAAGCCCTGACCGTTATCGCAGATGGTTACCATGGTTTCACCATCATTTAGCTCTATGTTTACCTTGACTTCTGAGGCAAGAGAGTGCTTGGTGATATTGCGTAGGGCCTCCTGGATGATGCGGAAGAGGGTTATCTCCAATTCCGGGGCAAAGCGATGATCTTTGCCCGTCACCTCTAGCGTTGCTTTTATACTGTGGTCGTTCTTAAGCTGCTCGACCAACCACTCTACCGCAGGTAGCAGACCGAGGTTATCAAGCACCGACGGTCTCAAATCGCGGCTGAGTTCGCGGATCTCCTGCAGCGTTTCTTTGAGTTCGGCATGTAAACTCCAGAGGAATTTCAGTTTGTCATCTGAGAACTGGGTATTTTCCTCGCTAAACTTCTCAACCTGGCGAAGCATGGCGATTATGTTTTGAGCTGTTGAGTCGTGCAGGTCGCGGGAGATGCGCAGGCGCTCATCCTCGTGCGCCTTAGTGATTTGCTGCAGGTAAAACGACTGATTTTCTTGCATCCGCACCTCTTTTGTTATGTCCCTGCCGATAAACTGGAACCCATCCGGATGACTGTTCGAGGACAACAGGTTAGTGGTCAACATAATAATCGCTTCCGTCCCGTCTTTTTTCGTAATTTTTTGACGGAACGGTTCCTGGGATACTTCCCCTTTTCCGCTTAGCAAATCCTCTTGTATAGCCGAAGAGACCGTATAGTCCCTATGCAAGAAAAACTGGTGACTATCCACCCCCACCAGCTCACTCAGCGAGCAGCCAAACAACTCGGCCGCGGCGGTGTTGGCGGCGGTGATCGTTCCGGTTAAGTCCTGCACCCAGATTGCGTCGTGGGCATTTTCAAAAAGCTGGCGGTATCGTTTCTCAGATGATTTAAGCTGAGCTGCGGCAATCTCACGATCGCAATAGAGGTAAGCGTTGCGCATGGCCACACCGACTAAATTACCGAGGGCCATCAGCAGCTCTACGTCCGGGCTCGCGAACTCGCGTTCCATGCGCGATGCCACGAACAGCGTTCCCATAATCTTGCCGTGGGCCATCAGCGGCACGCAGAGCTCTGTCTTTAACGACTCAACGGCAATCGGCAAGTTGCATAATTTGGGCTCGGCCGAGACATCTTCTATAATTAGCGGCTGTCCTGTCTCGGCAACACGGCCGGAAAGACCTTCACCGAGCCGCATGCCATCCAGAGATACGGCGGACTCTTCTTGTATGCCACGGTAGGAGACCACCCTCAGAACCCCGTCGTCATCAAGTGAAAATATAATAACGACCTCGACCTGCATTACGCCCATGACCATATCAACAGTCGTGCTCATAACCTGCTCGAATTCCAATGACTGGCTGAGCATCCTCGAAAACGTGTTAATAACCGAGAGCTGTCTTTGCTGCTCGATCGAAAGCTGTACCTTAGAGAAGAGTTCGCGCTCGGTGGACTCCAGCCTCTCTTTCGTCGCTTCAAGCTGGATTTCCTGTTGCCGATAACGATCGAGTCCGGCCGGCGCAAGGCTGCCTATCAGTGTTATCACAACGGTTTCCCAGAGAGCGGAAAGCGGTTCCACCGATATTAACAGCGAGCGCGGCAGCATCGCCAGGAAGGCGATAAGCACTGTTATCTTGCCGCCCTTTGGGCCGAATATGAGGCTGCTGAGAATTATTGGCACGAGATAGAGTATGCGATCGATCGTGTGTCGTGTAATGCCTAACGGCAGGTCAGGCTCCGCGAATAACCTAAAACTTGTCAGGTTATCGTAGTAATGGAGGGTGATTAAAACAAAAATAACCACAATCGACCAGAATTGTGGGTTGCTTAAGAGGCTAGTTCGACGTGCTTCCCTTTCTTTATTATTGTTATCCAAAACCGGCTTATTTTTCATTAATCGCTACCGGACTATTCCAGGCCGACCCAGCCTTTCCTAAGAGCAAGGATTACCGCCTCAGTTCGTGAGCCTACATCCAACTTATTGAATATATGACCCAGGTGGGCCTCAACCGTGCGTACGCTTACGCTAAGTTCCTCGGCGATCTCCTTATTGCTTTTACCCCTGGCAGCCAACGTCAATACTTCGACCTCTCTATCTGTCAGTAACTCAAGGGATGGGGATTCCTGCCCGTCCCCCTTATTCCTGAAGCGTTGCATTACTTTACGCATTATGGTTGGATGCAGTACTGAATCTCCCCTGTTTACCCGGTATACGCTGTTTATAAGCTCCTGACCGCTGATGTCTTTCAACAGATATCCTGCGGCACCCGCTTCAAGAAGCGGGAATATGTATTGATCCAGGTCATAAGCGGTAAGTATCAGAACCGGTATGGCAAGGTTCATTGCTTTGATCTGCTTCATGGCCTCGATGCCGTTGAGCTTTGGCATAGCAATATCTGCTATAATCAGGTCCGGCCGCAGCTCATCGGCCAACGCCACCATCTGCTCGCCATCCCCGGCCTCACCGACGACTTCAAGGTTCGGATCCTTCTCCAGATACTGGCGAAGGCTTTCACGTACAAGTACGTGGTCTTCTGCTAACAAAATCCGTATTTTTCCCATTGTGGCTTTATTATAACCCCGGCTATCCAATAGTTCAAACCAGGTATACCACGTATGTTTGCCTAGGTAATCCCCGTAGTTTGCTTCGCCCGAAGGTACTATTAAAAGGGCGAAGTCACCCCCGCCCTTTTCTTAGTTTCTTATAATTCTCCGGACCCGGGATCCTCCAAGCTGAGCTTCGCTCAGGCCGCTGGGCCCTTTGGTTTTCCTACGCTATTTCTTCCTCTGTTACCATATCTCTTTGTGCGGTTCTAGCAAACGCCATGCCGACCGTCCTGTAGGCTAGGTGAGCCATTTTTGAGAACGGGAAGTAGAGGAACAGATACGCAACAAATACAAGGTGAATGAAATATGTCGGATATGCAATCGACCTTAGATCTTCGACTCTGACTAACTCGGCGGCAAGTCCGGTTACGCCAAGTCCTGTTACCAGCACGATTAGCGTCCAGTCAAAGTAGCTGGATGAACCCTTCTTAAAGGACGCCCGCTGAGCCCAGAGAACGATACCACCTATAATAATAGCGGCCGCGCTTATATTACCGATAACCTTCACGATAACAGTTAGCACCCCATGTTCTGACAAAGTATAGGGTGTCGGTATTCCTGCAACCCAGAGACTGAGCATAACAAGCCCGGTAGTCACAAAAGCGCCAACAAAACCGTAGAAGACGCCTAGGTGACCATAATACCTGTTCCTACTCGTATCGCACTCCATAAACCTGTCATGCGATAAAATTGTCGGAACCGTCCCAATAACATTATAAACGGGGGTTTCTATAAGCCCTTTCTCTCCATGATTCTTCTCCATGGTATTCCAGAACCTAACAAGGCCAACCGCCAATGATATAATCGCGAGAGTTGCCAAGGTTAGGAATGTTAAATCAATACCCAGCTCTGGATAGAAATTCGACCATTTTATCGGTCCGGAAGGCATATTGCCCCAGCCGGGATTTTTAAATTGTTCGAACATTTCTCCGAAGAAGCTATGCGGATTTAGGTGCGGTAATACTGAATAAAAACCTGGCATTATACTTATCATTGCGAGCAGTATAACCACCGGTATGCCCCAAGCAATTATCGCTAAACCCGGGCTGCTAAGCAAGGTACCCATAAAGCTTGGGAACGCAAGCGCTTTGATGGCTGCGCTTCTTATTCCGGCGAATACGTCGCCGGGTTTTGCACCCCGCGGGCAGTTTGCCGTGCAGTCGTTACACTGGTGGCAAAGCCATACATCCGGATCGCTCATGAGCTTCTCTTTTTGCCCCCACTGAGCCCAGATCATTTCTTTTCTTGGGAAAGGACTATCTTCAGGCGTCACGTTGCAAACAACCGAGCATGTCGCACACTGGAAGCATTTCTTTAAGTCTCCGCCCCCCGACTTTTGTATGTCGTTTATAAATTGTAAATCGGGTTCGGCCAAAAATTGTTGTTCTGACATTTCACTACCCTCCTAGAAACCTTTATAAGGATTGGGACCAATCTCATCGAGTCTTTCCATGAATTCTTCAATAATGCTCGGTATCTTATCGTAATCGTTTATGGCAAGCTGCATTAATTGTATTCTATCTGATTCCAGCGCAAGCCTGTCTAACGTTTCCTGGACTTTCTCCAGCCTGTAGTTTGCGAGTTCGCTGCCTTTAGCAAAGTGGCACTGGTAATCGTCGCCGTATTTACAACCTATCAGCAGGATGCCGTCGATACCGCCTGAGAGCGAATCGGCAATCCATACCGTATTAACAGAGCCCAGGCACCTTACGGGAATCATGCGGACGTTCGGGTTATACTGGAGTCGATTGATTCCAGCCATGTCAAACGCCGGATACGCATCGTTCTCGCAAACAAATGCTACTACCCTTGGCTTTTCTTCTTCCTCATCCGGAACATCTATGGCCTTGATGGCTGATCCGAGAATATCAACGCTGTAATTTTTAAACGAAATAATTCTCTCCGGGCAGGCTCCCATACAAATACCGCATCTTCTGCAGCGGTTCGGGTTCGGCTGTGGCGTACCCTTCTCGTCTTCGTCGAGCGTTCCGAACGGGCATTCCTCGGTACACCTCTTACACTGCGTACACCTTTGGAGGAAGAACTCCGGGTATGTGTTATCTCCGGCCCTTGGATGAACCGCGATACCTTTTGCAGCGGCTTCGACGACCTGTATCGCTTTAAGAGCGGCTCCGGTTGCATCCTCGATGCTCTCGGCGATGGTCTGCGGCATCTTTACCGCACCCGCCGAGTATACGCCGGTTCTTCTTGTCTCGTATGGGAAGCAGATAAAGTTGGAATCCGCAAATCCGTTGTAGAGCTCGAGATCCGGTAATGCCGGCCCCTGTCTGTATTGCAGATTAAGGATGGGCTCGTCCGCAGTAGTCGGAACCATGCCGGTCGCCAGCACAAGCAGGTCGACCGCTACCTTTATCGGTGCTCCAAGCAGGGTATCGTTTACCTCGACGACCACGTTGGCCGCGCCATCTTCGGTGATACTCGTTACGTTTCCTTTTGTTAAGAAGATACCCGCGTCGTCCTGAGCCGCTTTATAGAAGAGTTCGTAGCTGCCGGGTGTCCTCATGTCTTTGTAGAATATATAGGCCTTGGCGTTTTTGTCCTGCTGGCGTACGTACATCGCCTGCTTCAGCGAGGTCAGACAGCAGACCGATGAGCAGTATGAAAGATGCTCCGGATCTCTCTGGCCCGCGCACTGGATAAACGCCACATTCTTGGCCGGCCTTCCGTCTGACGGACGAACGATCTTGCCGTTTTTCGCCATCTCTTCGAGCTGAACGTTAGTTACAACGTTCGCAAACTCGCCATAGCCGTAGGTATCGAGCTTCGTCGCGTCGTACGGCTTCCAGCCGGTCGCAAGCACGACCGAGCCGACTTTTGCGTTAACCGCACCGCCGCTCGTATTAATGGTTACATCGAACTGTCCCGGCTGGCCGGCAATTGCACCGACCTCGGCAGATGTGTAGACCTTGATATCCGGATCGTTGTCGATTTTTGCGACTATCGCCTCAACGCCCGGGTCTTCAAGTTTAGCATATGGATACTGCATCGGGAGTTTCTTGTGCAGCTTACCCATGAAACCTCCGAGTTTGTCTTCCTTCTCAACCAACACGACCCCGTAACCGGCCTTCGCCGACTCTATCGCAGCCGTCATGCCGGTTATGCCGCCGCCGATTACAAGAACCGCTTTTGTCAGATCTTCTTCGATATGCGGCTCGGACAACTCCATTTTCTTAACCTTAGAGATGCCCATTCTCATATAATCCTCGGCGAGCATCTGTGTATCCTCATCGTTTGGGGTATGGGACCATATGACATGCTCTCGCAGGTTGATCCTCTCAACGAGTGAACCAGGATAATCAAACACGTCAAAGTTCACGCGCGGTGAGCAACCGGCGATGACTATGGTGTTAATGCCCTCGTCTTTGATGTCTTCTTGTATGATCTGCGAGCCTTTCTCGCCGCACAAGAACTCATGCGTCTTAACAACTGCGGCCCCATTTTGCGGCCCCATTGCAGTAAGCTTCTCAATATCGAGGGCTTCCCCTATACCACAGCCTGTGCAAATATATACACCAAGTTTGTTCTCCACAGCGCTACCTCCTCACCATAGTTTGAATAGCCTTTAGTGCAGATCCGGTAGCATCTTTCACGCTCGTTGTGACGTCAACCGGTCTCTTGGCGCAACCTGTCGCGTAGATTCCCGGCTTATTCGGGTCTTCGATTATCAGGCCGTTTTCATCGTATTTAAGATCAGCGGGCAATTTCTTTTCAGCGGTTGTCGGCTGCATGCCTGTTGCAAGCACCGCCATATCGAACTTCTGCTCAACAATACCGCCGCCCATTATGTCTTCTGCCTTAACGATTACACCACCGGTTTCCGGATCTTCGATGATGCTGGCTACTTTACCTTTAATGAATGTGACGTTCTCGTCGGCTTCGATTTTATTCAAGAACTTCTCGTATCTTCCCGGAGCACGCAGATCGATGTAGAAGATGGTGATCTTGGCGTCCGGATACTGCTCCCTGATATACGTGGACTGCTTGAGCGAAGCCATACAGCAGATGTACGAGCAGTACGACAGATGATTTTCATCTCGCGAGCCGGCGCACTGGACAAACGCGACTGTTTGCGGCGCCTCCCCATCAGAGGGCTTTACAATCTTGCCTTGCGTTGGGCCGTTAAGAGCCGCATAGCGCTCCATCATCATGTTGGTTATAACGTTCTTGGCCTTTCCGTACCCCAGAATTCCGAGTTTCGATGCATCGTACGGATCCCAGCCGGTTGCAAAAACAACAGAGCCGACCTTGAAGCTAATCGTTTCGGGCTCCATGTTTAAATCTATCGCGTCGTATTTACATGCCTCGACACATTTGGCGCACTCGCCGCCCTTGCAGGCCTTCTCATCTATGACGTATCTCATCGGAAAAGCCATCTGGTGCGGTAAGTAAATCGCTTTTGTGGTATCCATACCAAAATTAAAGTCATTTGGCCTCTCAACCGGGCATGCGTCCACACATGCGTTGCACGCTGTGCAGTTCTCATTAACACGACGAGGATGCAATTTTACGGTTATATCATAATCTCCAGGCTGACCGGTAATGGTTTCAACCTCGGCTAGAGTATAATATTTAACCCTCTGGTTTTTTCTAATCCTTTGATAGTTAATCTCAAGCCCGCATGTCGGAGGGCAGAGTTTTGGGAAATATTTGTTTAACTGGGCTACTCTACCTCCCATTGACGGTCCTTTTTCGACCACATACACGTCATAGCCGGTTTCGGCAGCTTCAACCGCAGTGGTTAAACCGCTTATCCCCCCGCCTACAACCAAAATTGTTCCAGTTTTTTCCGCTGGCATGGTTTCCTCCATAAAACGTATTTATATGCTTAACCCCCGTACCATCAGCCCGCCTCATTTTATAGAGCGCGGCCCTGACAAGACACCCCTACTTACCACTCTCCTTTATATATTCTTCCTTTGCCTTTAATGTCTCCTCAAGCATCAAGACATATTTCAGGTATCTGAATCCAAATTTCATCAGCGCTATCTCGTCGGTTTTTATCTTATCGATCTCTTTTTTACTAATATCAAAGAGATCGAGAACTTTGCTTTCAAAAGCAAATCTTCTGAACGTATCTATATCATAACTTGCCATATAAAGCATGTCTTGTTTTTTCGGGTCGAGTTTGGGTTGCCCAGGGGTGTTCCTTCTCAACTGGATTTCCTTCCATTCCCTGTTCATCTCATCATAGAGGTCGACTCCCTGGTCAATCCTCCATGTCTGTATTGTCCACTCTCTGTCTTCCTGATAACCAAGACAATTCGGATCCCTTATAAAGAAGTAGAATTCCTCATTTATCGGCCCTTCCTCTGAGCCCCTTATCATGAGGCCCTGGCCGATGGGATAATATCGGCAGTTAGCAGGCCTATCTTCATAAATACCGCAGCCCTCAGATCCGACAAAGGGACATTTCCCTTCATTATCATCCATCATCTTAAGCACCGCGTAAGGATGTGAAGACTTTTCATCGGAATAGGTATATGTATATTTCTTGAGAAACTCTCCTGAAGAAATTCCCAACCTATTTTTCATCCTTATAATGTCGTAAGGCGTTAGAAGTATATTTGCGTGACTGCAGCATTTAGTAAAACAACTCATATCATTATGACACCTGAATTTGAATTTTGAATTCAGCGTGTGTTTAGTGGGTTCTACAAGCCTCATATCCTGCAACATGATTTAATCCTTTATTTTAATACTATTGTTCTCTCCCGGACTGCAGGAGCTTATCCAATACCTTGTCCTTAGGTTTTAAGGTATCTTCCTGGAGCAGGTTGAATCTTATCCATCTATAACCGAAGTTCAGAAGTTCTTCTTCATCTTCTCTTATCTTTTCTATAACCCCGTTGTCCACATCATAGATATCAAAAAACTTGGTTTTAAAAAGAAACCCCCTGAACTCATCTAGGTTATAACATGCCATATAAAATAGCTTCGCCTTTCCTGAATCAAGCCTATTTCCCTTCTCAAAATAATCATGGAAGGTGGTCGCCTTATATGATTCATTCATTTTATCAAAGATATTGATTCCCTGGGCCTTCTTCCACCCCTCTATCGTCCATTGTCTTTCCTCGTTAAACCCAAGGCATGAGGGTCTTTCCTCTATCCAGAACCTTTCTTCCTCCGAGGGGACCTGGAATATAGGGTACATCCTGCATGACCATGGCCTATCCTCATATATCCCGCACCCGTCTTGGGCGACAAAAGGACAGCTCTTATTTTCATCCTCCATCATCCTAAGCACCACCAGAGGTAACCCCTCATCTCCTAAAAGCGCAACGGTATACCTCTTTAAGAATTCTCCAGAAGACATCTTAAGAGCCTTTCTCATCCTCAGAACGTCATAAGGTGTGAGAAATATATTTATATCACTACAGCAGCTGTTAAAGCAGGTAAGCCCCTTATGGCATGAGAATTTGAATTTATCCCCTAAAGAGAGTTTCTGGTGTTTTTCGGTATATTCTTCATTCATAGATCATTCTCTGCCTTGCCATAATCTAATAATATAATGAAAATCTAATAAAATTCTGGGGCGACCTAAAAGGTCGCCCCAACAACATAAATGACTCTCACGACCTATCGGGTCAAACTAAATAATAGGAACCATCGGCCTTTCGATGACTTCCCACTCTTTCTTGCTTACATCATACTTCACATTTACAAAATGCTTCTGGCCTTCGTCAAGCTTTAGATAATCATACTTATGGTAATACCCAGGCCATCTTGATTCTTTCCTAGCCATCCTGGTCCTTGCACATGCCTCGGCAACCCAATATCTGTGGATATTCTCCCATGCCCTCTCAAGATCATGGAGATCCGCGGCACCAATCTTTTCTGTATCCTCCCCGCACAAGCCCAACTTCCATAAGGCCTGTTCGAGCATCTTATCAGATGTCCCATAAAGGGTTTCCCATCCACCTGCGTTCTCGCCCATTATCTTTTGGAGCCTGAACATAAACATGTTCGGCGAGACATATTCAGGATTGATGTCCGGCGTTGTCGTGTATGTGCTTTTTTCCTCATAGAGGGCAAGCGGCCTAAGTACTGTTTCTTTAAGTTTATTTATTGTCTCATCAGATACCGCAGGTGTGTAGTCTTTGCTATCATACGCGAGCTTTACCGCTGCTTTTCCTGCGATCCTTCCCGTTACATGCGAGCCGCTTGAGAACTTATGAGCACTTGCCCCTACCCCGTCTGCGCCGGTAAATAGACCCATGACAGTAGTCATAAGGTTGTATTGGCCGGGGAAGTCTGCTTTGTATTCTGCCGGCATAAGGTCTTCTGCACCGCAGCACCATGCGCCAACAGAAGAGGCATGCGAACCTATAAATACCGGGTCTCCTGTCATAATCTCCATAGGTTTCTCAAGGGGATCAACATTGTGTGCCGCCCAGTTTGTCGCACCCGAGATGGTCATGTCGAGGAAGTCCTCCCATGCCTCATTCTCAAACTTTCTTAGCTCTTTTTTCTGTTCTTTCGGATCCGGCGTTTCCTTCTTTATTCTTTCTGCCGCCCCCTCTGTGTGCATCATTAACGGCGCCTTGCCTGCCTTCGTCGCAAGTATCATCTCATAATTTCTAACAGGGGTTGGTGTGGGCTTTACCTTCGAATACGGTGCCCAATTATCTGTCTCTGACAGATACGAAAAAACGTATGGCTGGTCATAGGCATCCAATGCCGGTGTCTTGAACAGCAGGAAGAATGTGCCAACAGGACCATAGGAATCCTTGAACCTCGGTGGGACAAATGTTACATCCATCTGTGTAAGTTCAGCACCTGCAAGAAGCATTAAGGCATAGGTTGTTCCTGAATTAAACGGCGGATACCATGACCTGCCAAGGGCCTCACCCTGTGACCTCGGCCTGAATATACCGACTGCACCACCCATACCACAATACACTGCCTTTGCCTTAAAGACATAGAATTTATCTTCCCTTGTACTAAAACCAACTGCGCCGCATACCCTGTTGGGGTCCTTTTCATCTTTGAGGAGATGCGTTATAACTATCCTCTCATATATGTTATCCATCCCGAGGGCATTCTTTGCCGCCTCTGCCACTATGACCTTATAGCTCTCGCCGGATATCATAACCTGCCATTTACCTGATTTTGAATAATTACCGGCTTCGTCCTTCCATATGGGCAGTCCCCATTTATTAAAGTGCTTGACGCTTGAATCCACGTGTCTTGCCATATCGTAGACAAGATCCTGCCTCGTGAGACCCATCTGGTCATTCGTTACATACTCTACAAATTCCTCGGGGGTATGCTGATCATGCGTCACCTTGCCATCCTGCCCCATATATGTGTTTATGGCGGAAAGTCCCATGGCAATAGCGCCAGACCTGTCAATAGCAGCCTTGTCTACAAGCTTTACGCTCAAACCGGCTGCCTTCGCCCAGTATGCTGCCTCCAGAGCAACGCCGCAACCGCCCATTCCTCCACCAAGTATCAACACATCAGACTCAACAACTTCTGTAGCAAATTCTCTCATAATCTGCCTCCTTTCTTATTTCCTTGTTGGGAGTTCTTTTACTCCCATTATGTCAGGCTCTCCAAGCAATAACTGGTTGGACAAACCTTCTACCTTTGCCTCAGGAAATCCCTCCAGCGCCTTTATCGAACCTTCCGTTGTAGTCCTTATCGGATACTTAAACCTCTTAATTCTTCCATCTCTGAACTTGATAGTCCACATGATGTCCGATGTCCCTCTTAGCGGAGTTGATGCAGCGCCAAGGGGCATAAAGTCTGCGTAGCCCCTTACGTCTATAGCCTGTTGCGGACAGATCTTGACACAGCTGTAGCACTCCCAACAATAAGCAGGCTCCTGATTGTAAGCCTTCATTGGGACACCGGTAACTGAACCGTCCTTATCCAGCTTCATTAAGTCGTTGGGACAGATGTACATGCACGCGGTCTTATCTTGACCCTTGCACCCGTCGCATTTTTCTCTCATTACAAAACTGGGCATACCTTACCTCCCTACAATGTTGATGGACTGAATGTTTCTCGGGAATGTTTCTCGGTAATCCAAGGATATCTAGCTAGATATCCTTTCTTCGAATTACCTCCTTTAATTATGTTTATTAGCCGATACACAGACCCCCTTCCCCTTACTATGACCCTGTAATTAAATTTGGCGCATCTAACCTTATGCACATGTAAATTTACATGCATATATAGAAGCTCTTGCAGTAGCCTTGTAACCTTAACGCTATTTACCGTATGAACTTTGAATTTAGGTGCTTTCGGCATCTAATACTTTGAGGACTGCAAAATTAAGTTGCCGGGATAGAAACATGGCTTCCGGCGGCTTTTCACCTAAAACTCGTTCAGAACTTTCGGGAAAGAAATCTTCACTATGGCTATGTACCAATTGTTACGTGGATGATATCAATTCCTGTAATCTTTGTCAAGAGCCTATCAATCAAAAACTTCGATTACTTACTGCACAACTCATTGCCTCGGAGCAGATGGCTCATTTGCCACCATGGCTTCGCTGATTCGGTTGCTTATGTTCAGAATGCGCTGCTAGTTAGCGGTTTAATGTATGTTATTTCTTCTTGACGTAGTAGGTGAATACGCCGCCGCTCTCTTCTTTCCCAACGATTGCGTTTCCGGTACGCTCGCACCAGGAAAGCAAATCGTTTGCCGAACCCGGATCGGTGCTAACCATCTCCAGGACCTGGCCCGATGTGAGACTGTCCATAGCCCTTTTGGTCTTCAAAATCGGCATCGGACAAACATCACCCTTACAATCCAATACTTGATCAGACTTTACGCTTGCCACGCTTTAAACCTCCTCGTGTCGTTTTGTCGATAATCCTCTTCTATGGTTAATAACAAAATATGCCAAGAAAAACAACCTTTTTCACCTCCTGGCAACTTTTCAACCTTAAAACTATCGTCTAAGCCAAATTACGCTACCCCCTATTGGCTACCCCTTATTATTATCTTTTCGCGATGCATATACAAATAATATTTTGACGGTAATGTTGTATTGTGGGTCTACCCTGAGGGACAGCTATAAAGCCGATCGCTGAATGCTGACGGCTTTATAGCTACATAATTTAGATAAAAGGTGACCTTGTTTTGGGCGGAGACAAGCTCCGCCCCTACGGGAGGATGATGGTTTAGCTTATAGCTAAAGTAATTCGAAAACAACAGCGTATACCAGGAATTTTAACTCTTGACAAAGAATACGGGAGTTGGTATCATGGTTGTAACAATTGGTATATACTTGGATAACCTTGCCGTTTAGCATTTTCAAAGCCATTATATCATGTTCACTCCAATAGTTCTTTTTGATGGCTTTTAAGTGCTAGATTGTGCTATACATAGATATCTAAACTACAATAATGAGCCCGCCAACCGCGTAAGAACTTGAAGGTCGTGAGCTGAAAATGGCTATCCTTAAGAGCATATTAATCCCTTTCAGGCTCCCCTGCCTGTCCAGCCGGACTACTACTGAATCCAACCTTGCGGTTTTTGTAAGAACAAGGTATGAAACGATAACTAAATCTGCCGGTTTTGTCTCTTCCGGGCGCGCGGTAATTCGCATTGTGCCTGCCAGAGGCTATTGTAAACTACCGTATTTAGTTAGAACTTAAAGCGAGGCGATGCCGAGACGAGAGTAGCAGTCTCCTACATGTCGATACGGTCCTGACAGTCGTATATCTTGATGGAGCATTGCAGCCTTATAATCGGGCTACTCTACCCGCATAAGGCTTAAGAAATTATAGAAACGGAGGTGGTTTGGTCTACCGCGAAAGGAGCCTTACGCACATTAAGAATCCTTTTTAGTAATTTTAGGAAACTAGAAGGAGAGATGAGATGGCAACTAAAAACATTCTTATTCTAGGAGGTGGCAACGGTGGTACCATGATCGCCAACAAGCTCAGACACGAGCTTGACAAAGATCGATGGAATATCACCGTAATAGACAGGGACAACCGGCATATTTACCAGCCGAGTATGCTCCTGGTGCCATTCGGACTTGATGACCCTAAGAAAATTGTTAAACCGAGAAACAAGTATTTCAAACCGGGTGTGAATTTCGTACAGGATATAATCGCGAATATCGACACCGAAAACAGAAAAGTCACCACGACCTCGGGCAAGGTCTTCCAGTATGACTTTCTGGTTGTAAGCACCGGTTGCAACCCCGACCCGGAAGAGGACGAGGGCTTGCCGGAGGCAATGGGTAAAAATGCGTTTACTTTCTACAACCTTGAGAGCACAACGCAACTGCGCACTGCGCTCAAGCAGTTCCAGGGAGGCAGAATCGTTGTAGATATCTCCTCCCTCCCTTTCAAGTGCCCGGTCGCCCCGCTAGAGTTCTCGTTCCTGGCAGACTGGTACTTTAAAAAGAGGGGTATCCGCAACAAGGTGGATATCACGTTCGTTACCCCCGGGGCAGGCGTTTTCACCAAACCAAAAGCTACCGCGGTCCTTTCAAAAATAGTGGAGCAGAAAAACATTAACACTGTCGTCAACTGGGGCCTCGGCACCGTCAATGCTAAGGAAAAGTGGATCGAGAATATGCAGGGCAACGATAGGATTAACTACGACCTGCTGGTTGTAATACCAACGACTATAGGCGATAAAGCTATCAGCGATTCCGGCATAGACGACGGTATGGGCTATGTCCCGACGGATCACAACACGCTAAAAGCCACGAAGCATGACCGCGTGTACGTCCTTGGCGATGCGGCCAACGTTCCTACCTCCAAGGCGGGCTCAGTTGTCCACTATGAATCCGAGGTCGTTCTCTACAACATCCTGAGCGAGATCTGCGGCGGTGTTGCAATGCCTATGTTTGACGGCCATGCAACCTGATTTATCGCTACGGAAGCTGGAAGCTCCGTTCTGATAGACTTTAGCTACAAAGTCGAGCCGCAGCATGGTAAGTTCCCGTATGCGTGGGGCCCCATGTCGCTGCTAAAAGATACCAGGATGAACTGGTATGGCAAGAAGGCGTTTAGCTACGTGTACTGGACCGCCCTACTCCCCGGCAGAAACCTGGGCGACTCGGCGATGTCGTGGTGCGGCAAGTACGTCGACAAAGAATAACCCTTAACCCTTGATTCAGTTGGATTAACAAGATTGGACAGGGCAAAACTGGTCGTTATAAGGGTAAAGGTGGCCATAAAGCATCAGGCTTTGGCCGCCTTTACCTATTTTAGGAGATATATTTTGAATAACAAGGGCCATCCAGCCACAGGTAAAATCGCGCTTTTCTGGGACGAGTCGTTTCTCTGGGGAATTATCGCTTATAAAACATTTACACGGCTTTCAATCAACTTCGGTATCGTAACATCCGCGGATATACGAGCGGGGGCTCTGGATGCCTATGATATTATTTTCGTTCCCGGCGGCTGGGCAAGCAATAAAATTAAGGCGCTGGGCGAAACCGGCGCACAGAATATTCGCAGTTTCGTTGAAAATGGTGGAAGTTATCTTGGCTTTTGCGGGGGCGCGGGGCTTGCTCTTAAACATAAAGACGGTATCTCGCTTGTACCGGTGACGCGAAAACCGACCAGCGAGCGGGTACCAAGTTTCAGCGGTAAGATACGGCTGCACCAGGAACAACCCGATCACCCGATATGGAACCATATCTCGGATAACACGGCATTTCACGCATGGTGGCCCGGCCAGTTTTCAATCCTCAAACCTTCGGAGGTCTCAATCCTTGCCTCCTACGGCGAACCCGAGGACGGCTCATACGTCGCCGATTTAATGGTGACGCCGGACATGGATTGGGATATGTGGGAGCGAAGTTATGCTACTAACCTAAACCCGAGCAGAATTAAATTTGAGCCTGCGGTGATTGAAGCTAAGTACGGCAACGGCACGGTTTTTCTCTCCTACCTGCATTTTGAAACCCTGGGCGATTATCCGGGCCAAAAAGTATTGCTGAATATATGCGAACACCTGGCCGGTAAAAACGTGGTCGTCAGGCCCACCCGGCCATCTGGGGCTCATAGTGCATTGCTCGCAGGGTTACCCGACCACAGAGCGGATGAACGAGTCTTGAGAAACATAAAACAGCTTGAATCCGCCGCCGCAGACCTCATTTCCTTCGGTGAGAAAAACTTCCTGTGGTACTGGCGAAACGACTGGATACTCCAGTGGCGTCGCGGTGTTCGTGGCATCGAGTACTGTACGCTCTACTCGATGCTCAAAGAGCTCGCCGAGCTTATCCCATTAGCCGGCACCTTTGATGCCCACCTTGCGCACGAAGTGTTAGAGCTAAAAACTTTCGGCCTTCCCTTCTTTGAGAAAGCAAAGCGGTTGCTTTTGCTCGAGCGCTTTGCGATGAATAACGGGCCTATCAGCCCATTGAAGACCGATGATAAGAGCGTCCGGCGCATCCGCGAAGAGCTTTTTTCTAACTCGAAAAGCTTTGGAGGATATTACAAGCGGATTATCGACAGAATAGACACCATCCTGCTTCCCCTTCTTAAATAAAAACAATCGCCCCCACGAAGTACGCGCTTCATGAGAGCGACCATAAATCATATCGATTCATTTCAAATCAGTCTATTTTAAAAGGCGGTATGAGCTATGACCATGTACAGGTCTTGTGCCGCTCGACCAGCTCAACAAACCCCGGGTAATCGATCGTCTTAACTCCATCGATTACGACATCGATGCCGCGCGCCATGAGGTCCTCTTTCAGGGCATAGACCGGATGGTCTTTCATAACGTCTTTTATTTTGGCCTCAAGCGCCGTTCCGCTCATAGCGCCGTAGATTCCATCCTCAAAGAGCAGGATAGGTGCGCCCTTGGTTGCAAACTTCAGGCAGCTCTCCAGGCTCGTTGATGCAAATGGCGATTTATTTACCAAATGAAGCATATGTGCCTCCTTTACAATATAGATATTAAAACGGGAACAGGACGTCCTGCTCTTCCATCAACTTCGCTATTTGCTCCTTGTCCAAAACCTCCGGCTCGACAACAAAATCATCAAGCGTTAGTCCTCTGGAATCCATGGATTCCTTATCGATATAGAGCTTCTCTATATCGTAGCCCTCCAGAACCCTGAAGGTCGGGGAAAAATTCTTTATACCGAGCGGAGTTGTGTCCGTGCCTTTCTTTATCGAGTAGACGCCGTCGTCTACGAAAAGAAGGCTGACATCTTGCTCGTATGCACCCATGATCAACACGGTTTCCAGGCCCTCAAAAGAATAGATGGTTCCATAGGGTGCCTTACGCATAACGAACATAATCTTACTTACATCACTCACTTAGTTCACACCCTTTCCTTAAGCTCCGAACGTGACAAGTCTATCCGACTTAATTGCCATTTCAGTTAGCTGACCGAGACCTGAAATCCTAAATCCCGGGGCGAGTACGTCGTCGTTTATGCCCCTGCGCTTGGCGGCTGCGATGCAGACAACCAGGTCTACACCCTTCTCGCCGACTTCCGACCATCTTTTCGTAATGTTTCGATCGTCGGCCTGGATATCCGCTAGTTTTGATGAGTTGATTACGCCGTCGTGATAGAAAAATACGCCGATAATCTCATGCCTCTTGTCCATAGCAGCCGTTACAAACTGGTAGGCGCTATCGGACGACTGGTGGTGATAAGGTCCTTCCTGGACCAGTACCGCAAACTTCATTCCTGTCGCTCCTTCCTTTTCGCTATAAACTTATTATTTATTGCTACAAAGTATGTACTGTAAAAGCTGCAAGGTTTAGTGTGGCTAGACCATCAATCGATAATTCGAAATAACGTAAAATTAATACGATCTTATACCCCGTAGGGTATATTGTCAATAGCTAAAACACCTTTCTTTGACCAGAACAAGGGCGCAAGTAACCCCATATTTGATGGGACTATATTATGATACCAGTACCTGCCTTATAAATACACGGTTGACTGTCGTCAGGAACAATCGCGTGTCGGCAATATTTCGCTCGGTAGAGTATATTCGGGCATTCTCAAGAGCAAGCACACAAAAGTGGTGTTTAGAAAACTTGGATTACATGTACCGTCAAAGCGGCGATTATAGCAGATGCGGGGATAGTAAATATCCAGGCCCAAACAATGCGTGAGGCCAAGGGCCATCTTACGGCTTTAAATCGTTTGGTAGAGCCGACACCGACAATCGAGCCGGATATCGTGTGCGTTGTAGATACGGGAACACCTAAAGATGACGCAAAGAACAAGGTTGCGGCGCCTGCGGTTTCGGCGATGAAACCGTCTGCAGGTTTTAATTTGGTTAGCTTTGAGCCCATCGTTTTTACGATTTTAAAACCGCCTAAAAGAGTTCCGATTGCCATGGCAGAGTAAGAGATAAGGATAACCCATAACGGAATGTAAAACGAACCTTTAAGGTATCCGGCCGAAAACAAAAGGGCGCTTATAATACCGATCGTCTTTTGAGCATCGTTTCCGCCGTGTCCTAAGCTATACGCCGCGGCTGAAAATAGCTGGGCTTTCCTAAAAAATCGATTTGCTCTTTCCGTATTAACGTTTCTTAGTGCGGAGAACAGTATGTTTGTAAATAAAACGGCAAGTATAAAGCCGATCAACGGTGATATGACAATGAATAGCAATGTCTTATTGATCCCGGAAAACACCAACGCGGACGGCCCCGCTTTGACCAAAGCCGCCCCTATCAGCCCTCCGATAAGCGCATGGGAAGAGCTTGAAGGAATACCCTTCCACCAGGTAATAATGCCCCAGACCACGGCTCCGATTAATGCACTGGCAATAATCGTGTTATCGATCACGGTCGGCATTACAATCCCTTTGCCAACCGTTGTGGCGACATGAAGACCAAACACGAAGACCGCAACAAAATTGAAGAACGCGGCCCAGATAACCGCAAGTCGTGGGGTGAGTACTCTGGTGGCGACTACGGTGGCAATTGAATTGGCCGCGTCATGAAAGCCGTTGATAAAATCAAATACCAAAGCGACGGCAATTATTAAAACAACAATTAGCAGGCTAGGCATGTTTCAGAATGATTCCTTCGATCATTATGGCGGCCTCGTGGCAAAAATCGACGGTATCCTCCAGACCTTCGTAGATGTCTTTCCATTTTATGACCTCAAGAACATCCGCACCGTTTACAAAAAGGGCGGCTATGGCCTTTCTAAAAATCTTATCTGCAGCCTGCTCGCTGTTTTTTATTTCTACTGTCAGCTTATGGTCGCAATGCATTTTTTTGAGGCAGCCGGTTAGACTGGCTAGGAGTTTGCTCGAATTTGTTATCTCCTGCGCCAATTCTATGGCAGCCTTAGGAATCGCTTTGACATTATAAAGGTTGATTCTCTCTGAGATCGAGTCAACCGAATCCAAAATCGAATCGATTGTACTGTTTAACTCGTGAATATCTTCTGAGTCAAACGGGGTGACAAAAGTTTTCTCAAGCTGTCCGCTGATCTCGGTAACTATTTCATCGCCCTTATGCTCGAGATCATTTATGGCTTTGGAATATTCGGCCGCTTTTTCCGGATATCGGAAACTTTCGCATAAGAGGGTAGCGGCTTCGGCTAGATTTTCCGATGCTTTGTTGAATAGCGCAAAGTAGATTTCGTTTTTTGGAATCAAGTTTAATTTCATACCGTTATAAAATTAGCATACAAGTCCTAGGGGAACAAGATTTATTAAGCGGAAAAAAGAATGTTCAACCTTATGATTTCTATGCCTTTGGCGATTTCATTAGCTCTAATGACTCGATGGCTGTTTTTGCAGCTTTTCGACCCGATAGAAGCATTCCTCCAAAGGTCGGGCCCATCCTAGGTAAACCGTAAACCGTTGCAACCGCCATGCCCGCTACAAGTAGACCGGGGTAGACAAAGCCCGTTTTTTCTACTACTCCATCTTCTGATCTCTCAACCCACATGTTTGCCTCGCCCGGCATAGTCAAAATGCCGCGCTTCTCTAAATAGCCCACTATGCTCGAATGATGCCCGGTAGCATCAATCACAACCCTCGATTCCATAGCAACCGGGTCTACACAACCAATCGCTTTTGGCATGTACGATACCGCACTCCAGTTCATAACAACGCCACGCACTGCATCATCGCGCACTACCAGGTCTTCCACGCGTGTTGTATTTATTATTTTTGCCCCGGCATCGCAAGCGGCCGCAATTAACCTGGAACATGCATGCGGTGAGTCGGATACAAAATGACCGGGCTCTATTTCCTTGTACGGTATGCCTAGTTCTTCTAGTATTTCTTCAGACGGTGCTCTGAACGTAACCTTGTTCATCAAGTACCCACCGGCCCAAAAACCGCCACCTAAGTAATTATTGCTTTCTATTACGACAACCTTTAAGCCAGAGTTGGCCATGTCCATGGCCGCCATCAGCCCGCTCGGCCCAGCCCCAACTACAATCACATCGCTTTCAACATAATCTAAAAACTCACCCAAAAACTCACCGACGATAGCCCTTGTTACAGAAGCTTCTCCTACTGGGGCAAAAATTGTTTTTCCTTCCACCTTTTGTTGTCTCCTTTAATCGACCTCGGTACGTTTTGAAGCTTTCTCGGCAAACATCGGCAAACAAAAAAACCGTACCAGCAAAACGATACGGTCTTTAAACCTAACACGTTCCCTTCGCTGGAATTGCCCAGATCAGGTTCAGACGGTCGCCGGGTTTACCCGGCCTCTCAGCTACTAACAGTAGCTCCCGCACATACCTATTCTTTTTTTCCTACCTTACTACCTTAATAAGCAACGCGTAAAATGTCAAGCAAGGCTGCAAGCCTTGCTAAATAATCGCTCAAATTCAAAACCTAGTCGCACACGAACATATCTTATACCAGCTCTATCCTCATGCCATCGGAAGCGGCGATAACATTGACGCCTAATTTATCAGATAATTCCCTTACCAGCTCCCAGGGTTTTGCTTTGAGCATCGTCATGCCAAAGTGAGTCAGCACCGCTTTTTGCGGCCTTATTGCTTTGATGATATTAGCCGCGTCGTCATAATAAAGGTGCAGTACGTTACCGTACTCCGGGTGGCGTTTATCCATAACAACATTTAATATAAGGATATCCGAACCGGCGTAATCGTCTATAAGTTCAGCGAAGTATTTGGTATCAACCATGAACGATATTTTGAACCCGTCTATATCGAACTTAATTCCATAAGTTTCAACCCCATGCTTATGCTTAATAGAGGTCTTGAAAGCTACTTCTTCGTCTACACGATATTCTGAACTTGCCCTTAATATGGTGATCTCTTGCAGGTAATCCCTTAGATACTTCAACACAACTGCATCGTCACCACTAAGGCAATCACCCGGCGCGAATAAAACTCCCCGCTTTTTTAGCCCGCCCTCCGTTATTGCATCGATAAGCACATTGATGTCGTTTGAGTGATCTAGGTGTGCATGCGTGAGAATAATTGCATCAATCTTACTCACATCTATAGGCGGCCTCGATTTAGCACACCTTACAAGCGTGCCGGGGCCGGGATCCAGCATTATGTTTTTGCCTTTAATACTGATAAAGGTTCCCGCCGAAGATCTTAGTTGCTTAGCTACAACAAAACGGCCACCCGCAGTACCCAAAAACTTTATAAAATTACTATTTTCCATGATTTTCCCCCTTTGTTAGCTTGATTCAACGCAAGGTTGCTTTTGCCGATGCCCTACTACCGATTGGAAGCAGAAATGGCTCTTCAGGGCCATAACGACTTGATGATGCGATGCCAATTGCCGCAGTAATATGATCGTAGCCGGCTCCAACATCAGTAACCAGGGGACCGAGCATATAATAGGGAGCCCCGCCTGACATCTTTTTCTCAAGGATTATGCTGGTCTCGATCTCATCAAGCGGCACATGCCCTGGGCCCTCTACCATTACTTGGCAGCCCATGCCACGTGCAGCCTCTGCAATCTCGCAGTTTATAACTAGCTCTTGTATTTGCGCCCGATCAAGCGAATCGGCGATGGCCCCGGCACGTAAACCGTTTCCAAGGCTTAAGCAGGTATCATATTTTCTAAGAATCTCAACAACCCTGTCAAACTTTTCATAGAGCGGATTTTCCTTTTCATTGGCGAGCATCCAGCCGACCATTAATGCTCCACCTTTTGAGACCAGTCCCCCAAAGCGATATCCCTGCTTGTTAAGTCGCTCAATTGCATAAAGGTTGATTCCACAGTGAACGGCCATAAATGCAACTCCATCTGCACACTGGCGCTCAAGAACCTCGAATAGCAATTCCTCGGTCAGCTTATTTGGGTCACCATAGCGATCGATTGCTTCGCTGAAAGCCTGATATAGGGGGACGGTGCCCACGGGTAAAGAAGTCGCTGCGATAACTTCTCGCCGGACCAAATCCAAATCGCCGCCAACGCTTAACTCCATCAAGGTATCTGCACCGCTTTCCTGCGCGGCTAGTGCTTTTCTAACCTCAAAATCGATATCATTGATATCGGTTGATGTGCCTATACTCGCATTTACCTTACTCGTAAGGCCCTCTCCGACACCAACTGGGATTGAACCATGCCTCCGCCCACCAATTATGACAATCGTGCCGTTTGCCACCCGGTTGCGAATAATATCCGGTTCAATATTCTCATTCCTGGATATCTCGCGCATTTCCTCGCTAATGTCGCCTTCTCTTGCCAATTCAAGTTGCGTTCTCATATTTACCTCCATATTCTCTCGTGTGCATAGCGCCGAAGAACATAACGCTAAAAAATACAAAAAACCTCAAGCCTTTTTGACTTGAGGTTATCGACCAGATAAGTCCCCAGTTGCCGTATCTTTGGCGGACGAAAGATTTATCGGCATATCTAGGCAGGTCTTCTGGCTTCGGGATCATCCTAGCGCCTGCACCTTCCCATCCAGCTAATTTTTCCTGGATGGTGGATATTTTACAGGTTTCGTCCTCCGTCACAGCGGCGGGCCCACGCCGGAATTTCACCGGCTTCCCTATTCTCCCTTTAATCGGGCACCTAGATATTGGCGAGTATGTGATTTTATAGTTACAGAATATATAACATCCTGGTTGGGCCGTCAAGTTTACGGCTTTCTGTATGCGACTTAAATCCCTTTACCAAATTTAGGGCATTGTGCTGGGAATACAGTGTGAGGTACTTAAAGATGAGCGCCCTACTTGTTGCTACCATTCAAGTAATAATCCAAGTCGCCGATATAGTAAAAAATCGGGTGGTGTTTCCGTCAAATGCTGCACTACCTCAATCCTAGGGAGGGTGTAAAATGTCTATAGTTAAATGGAATGATGAATTTAAAACCGATGTATGTGGAGTTGATTGCCAGCGTAAGGCGCTAATCCGAATGCTAAGCGGTTTATACGGTATCACAGAAAAGAGCCGGGATAGGGAAGTCGTTTTAGAAGCAGCCGGTTTCTTTGCGGATTTTGCTGTTGAGAACTTCCAGTGTGAAGAAAAATTAATGCGCGATCAGGGCTATCCAACCTACGAATCTCACAAAAAACAGCACGATGAATTTATCAAAAGAGTATCCGAGATAGTAAAACAGTTTAACGAAACCGGTGATACTTCTTCTCTCACCGAAAGCATTCAGGATTTAATAGTCCCTTGGTTAACTGATCATTTCACAAAGACAGATAAAGAAATGGCCGGCTTTATCGTGGATAGGTTGGGTGGCAGAGTAGCCTAGCTCCTAGAATGCACTGAATTCAATCGCAATTAAGCGGATGAAGAAACCTATGGCTTCCCGGTTTTCTAGTACAAGTGGATATCCGCTAAATCCTTTTATGAATTAATCTGCTATTCTGCTAAAAATCTGCCATATTGCCAGCGTAAGCGATGGGTATTTCAATTTCTTAAAATCGGTGCCCATGCCAAATATGTAGATCTTTCTCTCTTTTCTAATTGCCCAGTGGTTGCATATTGCATCAATAGCCAAACAGGAAATTTAACAAGAGAGTTCAAATCCTTTCGGGGGTAATTACTCCTAATAGCAGAAAATGCCTTTGCCAAGACATTTTCTTGAGGTCATTCTCTGGTCGTCCTGACAGGACATTATTCAAACTTTGATCTACTGGAGAAGCTCACAAAATACGTCTCTGAGCTGCGTTGATATAATATCAGAATTTACGGAAAAAATCGAGAGCGTTTTAAGCAGCACAAAACCTCATTTTCGGCTCGCCACCATACTGCTGCGATGACGCAATAACGCTATAGCAGCATTGTGGTAAACATTGTCGATGGCTATTTGGCTCTTTTTAATTCCTTTGGGAGGAAAGCATCGATCTCTTCCTCAGAAAATGTCATATCCTCAGAAGTTTTCAGTGCTTCTTGAGCCTTTTTGTATGCTTTGGAGATGGTGCTTGGAACGCCACCATAGACAGAATGAAGCTCGTCAAGTAATATGTCCCTTTCTGTCTGCAGTGTTTCTAGGGGTTTTTCACCCATCACCAAATCTGTAATCAGAGATAGATACTTTTCTCTTATTAGCCATAGATCATTGGCTGCCTGCTTATGTTTTTGTGCCAGCTCGCCGAGATCATAATCTTTTGTATATGCATTCAGGGCGAGCAGGGTAGTCGAAACAAGGATGCCTAGCGTGGCACCGAGTTTGCCAGCACCAAATACAGCCGCAATGAACCCCGCTGTAGTGATAGCGGACAGTGCTATCTGCGACACCTTGATTCTTGCAAGGCGCAAGAGAAGTATGTCGGCGCACTTCTCCTGTGTCTTGTGGGAATAAACAACCCGCCCAAAACACTCTCGAAGTTGACCTTCGAGTATTCGCCTAGATTCCGGAGAATCGTTAGTCTGGAAATGATGCTCCAAAGATCTCTCTCCATTTTTGTTTCGCAGACCATTCTTGTTTTGGAGTAGCCTGCTCGTGTTTGATAGCTGCTACCGCAAGGTTGTAGCATTGCTTTGCCTTATACTGAAAAAGCCCTTTACCATAGACATATTGACCGCTACCTGGAGCTCTCCAATACGCTTGGTCCTTGTCTTGATTGGCCATAAAATCAAAGAAATCGCGGCACATATAATCGTAGTAAAAGTATGACTTATCTCGATACTCCCAGTTGGCAATGAATTGATATGCCAGGGTGTCTGTTAACAGGCCCCCTATAGGTACGTTCCATCTATTTTTCCAGGCTCTCATCATGCGGCACAGTGGCACAAGGTTATAGTTACAGGATGCGTTTATATCTCTTATCGCCTTAATTTCTGGTTTTGGATTCGTCACGCACCAACTGCCACCATTGTTAGCGTTCGGATATGTAAAACTATCATCCGTGTTAACGAAGGCGGGCACAACTTCGAAGGATATCCCATCGGTAAAAGGAACGACGATGACTTGTCCATCCGCTCTAATGCTTGTAGTAGAGTAAGTTTTTGAGATCGACATCCTTACAGTCTGTAGAAGTGCTGATTGGCCGTTACCTGTGTAATTGTAATATTGCTCATACATCTTGTATGGTAGCTGAAAGATTATATCAAGGTCGCTGAACCCTTGAATTGCTGTGTTTCTACCATACGATCCCACGTATAAGCCATGTGAAGTATTAGAGTCGGTACTCCAAAAATCTGTGTTTAGTCGCTTTGTAATATTCTTGTAACGGGTTGATATTGTTCCGCCATCTTTTGCTTGGATATTGGAACAGAACATGCTAAACCAATCTGCTAACCCCACTCCGATCTCCCCTATCTAAACCAACGGTTTCTACAACATAGAAATGCGATCTTACATCAGAGATCGTCGCCGTTGTAGTTCTTTTCGATCGGCACCTATTCAATATTGACGACAAACTCTCCACTTCGAGCAACACAGATGCCATTCTTGACGATAAAGCATTCAATCCAATGCATACCTGTGTAGAGCGTGGATTCATATTGAGTGAGCCCACCTCTACCTGCTGTTCTTGCGGGCAGAATCTCTCCCCGTAGCCCGTTAGAGCGCTCGGCTTCTGTACCTGTATTCACTATCTGCCAATAAACATCGAATGGACGAGGCACGTCTGTTTCAGCCTCATACCATAGGTCGCAGTGCTTAGGTAAAGGTGTGGTATCGCTACTAAACTCATACCAGGTATCATTTTGTTTAACATGACCCTTGATTTTGACAAAGCTTTTGAGCTGAATTGGCCATCGAGGCTGGTGCCGGTGAGCGACGGTGAACCGGCTAGGTGATTTGGCACTTCCAGCCATAAGGCCGTGAACTGAGTCGAATTCATGCGGAAGATTTTGTAGGGCTTCGCTTACTGGACGATTGCCAAATCTTTTCTCAAGCGATCTACCTGCAGACTGAATAGTTTCTTTCTGCAAGGCCTCATTTATGTCCACATGAACTTGCTGCAACCATCGCCGAAAGTTTTGTTCACGTTCGGGGTGCTCGGCCCACATATCCGCAAAGTTCTCAAGCGGGTTTACAGGGTTTGGTACCCACGCAATACCATTATGCCACTGAATGAATCCCGGCATCTTATCTACGATATTGCCCAGAGCATCAAGCAAATCAGCCTCATTCTCATAAGCGTGAGCAGCTAATGTGGTAATTATGATAGAAATCGGCTTATTATCCTGGTCTTCGGCAAACATGATATCCCGGTGACGTTTAAGTATTTGGACCGCTCGTTGGAGTGGCGTCTTAACGCGGTAATCAGGAATATCTTCTACCTTCGCCTTAATTGATTTGGCAAGAAGTTCGCGTCTAAAATCAAATTGGGTTTTCATTCGGTCTTTAAACCACTCGGCATAGCCTTTTGGATTGCTTTGTGGCCAATCGTCATCAATATTTCCATAATTAGGTACTGTGTTGTCCGTGATAGCGATAGCTTTGTCGGTATAGTCATCCCCGGTAATTCCGCTAAACTTAAGTAGCCTGCGGAATGCCTCGCCATCTGGTATCGCCGGGAGGATATCCATATGAAATTGGGCACCATCTGCGTAATTCAATGTCCAGCAACGCCTTCCTTCTTCAGGAAGTGAGGCCATATTTCTGGCTAGAGCATACGCCTTGATTTCATGTCCAACCAAATCTTTTAATTGCTTTTGAGAAAGCTGATCCTTTGAAAGAGCGAGTTCACAAACAAGGTCGATATCGTACTCTTCGTTCTCTGAGATTGGCTTGATAACAGTGCCAAGTCGAAAGGAACCCTGTGGATATATCTCGGGCCTAAACGTAGCTGCCGTTGATTCGTTACGGCAGAGCCACCTGCCAATTCCCTGATATCGCTCTTCCGCTTCCTTATATCGGCTCTCCGGAACATCCAGTGATTCTGAAAGATATTGTAGCAAACTGCTGAGTTGGTTTTTTAACACTGACGGCATTATAGCCCTCCCATTTAACCCGGAATATCAAGGGCTTCCTTAAAGCCACCCTTATCACGATTCTCATCATAGATGCGCATTGGCAAATCGGCTTTCGGCATCCAAACCCGTCCCATTTCTACAGCAACAGAAACCGGCGCAGCTGGGAAAACGTGCAATACAGCATCTCGTCCACGCTGCGCCTTAATCTCGTCCAATAAACGACGGAACACTTTGCGAAACTGGGATAGTTGCTCTCGACTCTTCATGAAATCGTTGTTAGGTTCTCTTATGGTGACTGTCCAAATAGACGTGTCATCGCCAAGCACGCTAGTGATACGTGAATCATTAATAGTTGCACTTAGCGATAGATTCACGGCAACTGCGCCAGACTGAACTGCCGATGGTTGCTTAATAATGTACTCGAAATCCTCTGGGCTGTCCTGCCATCTCCAATTTGACGGCTCCCGGTGAAGTTGATAAACGTCGGCAGCAGGAATATCCGAAAGAAGCCTACCTAGCTCTATAAGCAAGGCTTGTGGAGCAAGCGCAAAGATTGATAGATGAGAGATATCCCCTTGAGCTAGCCTTGGTTGCACGCGTTGAATAAACTGCCTACGGAGATTCTCTCGCTCCATGCCCCAAAATTCTTCTTCATGATCTTGAAAAAGACTATTATTTAGACTCAGCTCAAAGGCTGGCTTTTCTGCGGGAAATCGCTCTGGCAACATAGCATGAGCTGCCTTTGCTAGGCTCGCATAGGCGGAATGTTCCCCGATATTTGCGCCATATAAAAGTACGTGGCTTTGTTTTTCCTCCTTAAAATCTGTTAGCAGTTCGATGCGGTCTTCATGCTTCCGCTTCATCTCCCGAAGTAGTTCGGGGGGATGGCCAGCAATGTCTTCCTTATCAATAAGACGATGATGCGTGTCACACATGAGCATCAAGTTGGAAATATCGGCTTTTAGCAGCTCAGAGAGTTCTGTGTCCCCACGTGGGCCACCGGGTTTATCAGCAATGATATGAGCTACGTAAGATTGATTGAATTCAAACTTAGTAAGCTCATCTATCCAAAGTGGCTTATTGCAACCCTCATACTGGCACCTGCCAGCAGCTTTGCCCCATAGCCGCGTCCTAACCTTTTCTGGAACGCTTGTCACCGACATTAGAATTCCCTTCGTTTAAAATATCGCGAAAATCATTATCCTCTTTTGTAGGATGAATGCCATCACCCAACCATTCACCTGTCGTGTACCATATCTCGTAATAGAAAAGCCATAGCGAGGTCCACGGTATTATTGTGTCTGCAATTAACATATCGCTGGACCATTCACGTGCTCGAGGATAAAACAAACAAAGGCGATCATGTTTATATGTATGTGGTATTCGCTTTTCGCCTTCCCTTTTTCTCAGCTGAGGCGATAGCACCCATACCTTTGGAAACTCTGACTTTGCATACTGAAACTTGACTAAGTAATTATCGCTTATGTCCGTTGGGCGCAAATATCCTGTCCAAATCGCCATATTTCGCTTCCAATCACATTGGAAGTCGGGGTATCGGTTTTCCATCGATAGCACCTGTTGGGCTATCTTAATTGCCGGACGTCGGAAATGTTTAATCGCCATAGAAATTATTCGGCCTTACCTGAGTAATTCCGCTAGCTAAACTTGTTGTTAACAGCCCGCTTTTTGTAATGCCAAGTGAATCCTCTTTGCGCGCTCTTGATATAATCTCAGCTCGTTCCTTTATGACGTCGTTAGTAACCTTTTCGCCAAATAACTCCTGAAGCATTTTTACCAGTTCAGGACCTCTTACAATGTTGAGTTTTTTCCATGTATCCGATAATTCATTGACCCACTTTACAAACTCATTATAGGCCTTATGATTATTATCCCAGCGCTCACTGAGGTCTTCGTCTTGATTTGCCGGATTGCGAACGACAATCCTGGTATCATTGGCAGAAATCTCGTTAGTTAAGCTGTGAAGGGTATATGCAAACGCCTCGTTAATCGAAAGTATTCCCCTGTAATACATACCCGCTAAGGTTGTAAGCACGATGCTTATAGGTGCCACCTCTTCATCGTTCTCAAAAGCTACGTCCCTTGATCGCTTAAGAAGCTGGACGATGTATTTTAAGGTTGACTTACCTCTTGGATCTTCGGGGTCTGGTAGCGGCTCGACTTTTGCCTTTGCAAGAACCTCGCCGAACTGATTGGCTTGTCTCTCGAACCACTCAGCATAACCTTTTGGGTTGCTTTCTTTCCATTCCTCAGCTTTTCTGTCAGGTACTTTTATGCAACCATGATTGCGAACAGTGTCAGGAGCAGCTGGAAGAACATCCATATGAAATTCATTGGCATAGTTTAGCCTGAGGCAACGGTTCTTGCGCTCTAGGATTTTACTATAGCTATCGTTTTCTTTTAATCTTGATTCAACTGCATCCAGCACTTGGATTGGATCGAAGTTATTCCAATCAAGCCCCATTTCACAAACTAAATCGAGGTCGTACTCTTGGTTGACTAGGGGCTTAACCGTAGTGCCTAACCTTAGAGACCCTTGAGGGTATATATCGGAATTTGCGATATAAAAATGGCTGCTCTTGTCGGAGAGCCATTTGCTAACCGATATATATCTATCTTCTGCTAATTTATGCTGGGTTGGGGTAATCTGGAGCTTTAAGCAGATCCCGGCAAGAAGGTCATCCAGTTCGTTGATAAAGGGGTCGGTAGCATACATACGCGGCTCCTCTACCGATTGTCCCTAGGCGGACAAGGATCGTTGCCATAGCTATCCCGCGCGCGTATTTGTCCGTTTTGCCCATGAATTAATAGTTCAGAGCCTTGGTTCCTTGCGACCTGCCTTGCCGCATCAATTGCTTGTTGTTGAGTGCCATGATGCGAGGTATCGCGTGTATTTCTCTCTCCGCGTACCGCCCAACCATCACCACGAGGTACTACATGTTGATTTCTGCCCATTGCTGCATCTCCTGTCGATTATGTTATTATTGGTTGTCAATATAAGACCTTATTTACCCTCTTTTAGTTCTATAACATAAAGATGGCCGTAATCTTCAAGGTCGACTATTTTCCAGTCATACTTTCCATGATATTTTTCTAGATCGATATTATTTGCCTTAAAAAAACTTCTTGTCACTACACTCCCACCATAATTCTTATTACTATGGATAACTGAGAAGCGATCTTTCTCATGCCTATTCTCTTCATCATTAGTGAAATGTACGCCGATTGCCTGATTTTGCTCATCCCAGAATAATATTACATATTTGTAATCCTTAATCTTGTTATCCACGTAGAACTTAGTGGGAAAACCAATGGAATTTGATTTAGTTATAGTTATTCTACTTTCTAGACGTGCATTACGTCCTTCAAACTTCTTAAAATTATACGGCATTGTTTATCTCCAATCGTTCAATTTTCTACTTACGAATTATACTCTATTATCTTCTGGAATCAAGGGGTATTTTGTAATTCGTCAACCTGTTTAATTTGCCTGCTATATTTTGCGTTTTTTGCTACTATCAACTAGTATTGTTGTTAGTCATGTCATTGTTATTTACGCTGAAATCTCACACAACTAACAATGTGTCTCTATATATACTATGTCACATTGACATTGGTCTTAGACTGACAAAGGGGTTATTGCTGATCTTGCCAAAGGGGAAGAAGAGCTTTGCAGACTTATCGGAGGATTTAGTTAAGGATTTCAAACAGCCAAAATGCAGAGAACCTTAAGACAGTATCTTGATTTTGCATCTTCTGAAAAAGTCATTCTTAAGCCAATATCTCCCCTACCCTGCCTTGTATTGCAGCAGCAAACTTTGCAAAGGTCAGTTCGTGATCAGGCTCATTAACGCCTTCGATTGTTGCCTCGGGCTTCCCTGTCACAAACCATGCCGTATTATAAAGACGCTGGATAAGGAAACGCCTGCACATAATTGCGATCCTCTTTTGGCACGATACATCTTTAAATTCTGGATCAGCCGGAAAATGGGGTTAATAAAATTCTAAGCTCATCAAGCCGTAACGATACCCCATAACAATAGGCAGAAATAAAAAAAGCTCTTGTGAAAGCCATTTTCACAAGGGCTAAAGTGGGGTCGTCCTGTCCTCCGGGGACATTATTCAAACCTTGAGTTGTTGGAAAAGTTGGTGAGATATATCTCTGAGATGAGGTTATGCTAAGTCTAATAAGTCAAGGGTGTCTCCTGATCCTATAACTGGTCATCTCCAGAAGATGCCTCAAACTCTCTAGTCTCTGTGCTAATCGAGCGGTATTTTGGCTCAATACCGGAAAGTAGCAAATCGCTTACAAATCTATCAAGCTCATATACTAGGCGTCCTAGATCGTTTCTGTCATCCGCCTTACCATTATGAACGAGCTGGCTTCGGATGTCGTAGCAGTAGGCAAAAAAGTTACTAGCACTTTTTTCATCATATCTCTGATCCTTTAGACGCTCACTTGCTAAGCGTCTGCCGGTTTGTTTTATTGATTCACGCTTTAACCTGCCGAGTCCATTCTTCAAACTTGCAATCTGCTCCAAACCTAAATCTGATTTATCGCTTAAATCCTTGAGCTGCTCTATAAACTGGATTGTTTTTCGAGGTGCCTCTTTCTGTTCAAGTATGCTCTCAATAGCTGTCGTTAGTATTAAGAAACGAGCTTGTGTTGAATCTTCAAAGTGCGATGTGAAGTAAAGATCAAATGCTAGCGCTTCTTTATCAGAAATACTAGCATTCATACTAAATGCATGATTTAGCTCGATGCCGAACTTCTTATCATTCGCAGAACCATGAATTGGTCTCACATGCCAACCAGGCGTATAAAACGTTGGAATACCTGACTCATAAACAACTATATGTCCGCTTTCGAAAACCCGTTGGATAATTCCTTCCTCGCAACCCGCAGCATGAATTCGCTCAAGATCTTGTTTGTCTTCGATTTCTGAAATATTGATTCTATATGCATCTTTGGCATTCTCTTCTTTGTTGTATGATTTAAATGGCGGCATATTAGCGACTAAATCTATGCCTGCATGGAGTCGCGCACAGCACAGTATAAGAGCGATGGTCACATTCTTCGCGTACCCATATGCCTCCTCTGCTGTGTTGAACGACTTTCCGTTTAATCTAAGTTCTTGACGGTTTGTGTTGGGATTTCTGCCCAGGATGGAGATAAACAAGTATTTACCGTCTGGCTGAGGTATCCTGATTTCAGCATCTGGAAACTCTAGGAAAAAGTTATTTGCTAACTGAAATGTAAAAACAAAGCCATACTTTTGCATAGCTACCCCTCAAACTAAGTCGCCATATCCATTTGCAGTCTTTACTGGCCTATAACAAATTGCTTCGCCAGCTACTTTCTAGATAATCAAGAGTTTCATCCCAGGCCCCTCTTAAAACACCACAGGCGGGTGATAAATCATTTGTATTGAGGCCTGGATTATTGTTTTGGTCAGTAATTAATCGCCAATCAAAGTATTTGCTTTCAGTTCCGATTTTTGGAACATAAAAATCAGTGCCTATTAGACCTGGCGTTAAGCGACCGTGGATTAAATGATTTCTATAATTCCTTAAATGTTGCAAGGGATACCCGTTCGCATCTTGCCATTGTCTTCTAGCCTCATTGCCCCCTAATCTTCCAGTACTAGCATCTCTCTTTTCTAGCCACGGATCGTAGCTTGTTGGATTTTTATATCGCTCCAAGAGTTCAAAGGCTACATCGAGAGCACCAGTAATTCTAGCCATTCCTTCTGTCAAGATGTCTAGATTACAACGAGGCAAATTAAACATCTCATATGCTCTTGCTAGATGTCGAAGGGCAGTATAGTGAAGCTGTGCTATACAGATATCTTGAGGCCCTTTACTTATAGAAGCCAATTCTGGATTGGTTTTAAAGTGAATGTCCTTGGGCCTATTTGTTAAAGGAGCGACGGATTTCTGCCAAAAGGCTTCATAGCTTGGGAATCTATCCTTAATAAACTCGTCCCAGTAATGTTTTTCAAAATCATCGCCATCGGTAGCTAGATGATATGTGCTCATAATTAATTCTCCTCTACTTTATATAGCATGTATAAATGTTTGCCTCATCACCCCTTCAGGTGATGATCACAACATATATGATGGGTAGCGTTAATATGTCGTACGAATATTCCACAAGATATTTTCCATTTTCGGACTTTTTCTAACTCAAGAAATGTAACCCTACTATGATTTTTTCAGCCACAATATTTACAGGAATAGGTTTGCCAAGGAATGCTTTAAAAAAACGGGGTGTCTGCGGTATGAATCTGAAGAAACGCCTGAACACCGAACAGGCATCAAACTATGCCAAATACTAGATGCTTTCCTATGTTCTTTATTTATTTTGGGAAGGCATATTTTTAAGTTACAGCAATTAGTTATTGAGCAATTAAACTCTTAATATTATATTTCATCTCTCTTCTCTTGAATGCTTCGTCGCCGCCTTCAAGAAAACCGGTGATGTCTTTTCTGATCTCCAAATTCTCTATTGAGCCAGACCTGTAGGTTATCTTACCATCCTTAAAGGTTGATATAATAACCTGCTCAGCATCTGTGTTTACGACAAGATTTGCATTATGTGTTGCGATTATAATTTGCCTTTTCTTCTTAGCTTCCCTAAAAGCATCGACTAACGCTTTGTAGACGAAATCGTTGTCAAGGTTCTCTTCAGGCTGATCAATTATTAGAGGAGAGTCTCCCTCGGCCAGGAATATCTTTAGCAACACCGTCCCTTTTTGACCCATAGAGAGCTTGTCGATATGAACCCCGTCAAATAGAATATCTGTAATCAATGAGAAATAGCTTCCAAAAACCCAGTCATAAAAGATTTGACTTGTCCTCTTTTTCTTCATAGCGTCTTTGAATTTCAATACATCATCTATGTATTGATCTACCTGCTTTAAATCTGCTGTGCCAACCAAGCCATCCAGGTATTTCGATACCTGCTCAATTTGGCTCACAGCGACGCTCTTGCTATTCAGAATATCGTCACCAACTTCTACGAACTGCTTCGAGTCAAAAACTATATTTGCCTTGAAGTCAACGTTTGTGTATTCCGCCGATTCCGACCACTGATTCCGATTCATTCCGTCCACTTTCGGAGCGAAGCGACGCCGGATAATTCCATGATTAACAAGTGGACGAAATCAGTCAAGCAATTGTTGTGTTTTTCGCATAGATTCCCCC
>Ga0210044_10001476_pt1 | contig 35912 bp, 22 predicted proteins | sample CryGey13umfilter_2_FD_183959 | JGI IMG/M metagenome (GOLD analysis project Ga0210044, IMG submission 183959) | Groundwater microbial communities from aquifer in Utah, USA - Crystal Geyser 4/9/14 3 um filter (SPAdes) (version 2) | ecosystem: Environmental > Aquatic > Deep subsurface >...
CACGAGCAGCAGCCCGGAGGCCGGCCCGAAGGGAGCCTGGACCAGCAACTGGGCGGTGTCTCCGGGCAAATAGCGGTCACGCTCGGCGATGAGCTCGACAGACTCTCGCTCCACACGCTGAGACCCCCGCTGCGGAGCTTCAGAGACCCACACCTCGAGGGTGCTGGTATGCTCGCGGCCTTTGGCGTCCTTGGTGCTCGCCTCGGCGTAGTAGCGTCCTCCCGTTGTGGCCTCGAATTGACAGCGCACGGCGCCCTGTGATGAGGACAGCGCCTCACAGAGCTGTGGGTCGCGCATCACCACTTCCCAGTCGAGAAGCGTGTCACTCCAGACGCGCTCGCCGCGCACGAGGCGGACGGTGAAGAGCTGCCCCTCCAGCAAAGCCCCGTCGATGTCGCTGACGATCGCGTCGAGCTCCAGGGGTTCGCCTGGTTGCACGAAGAACCGGTGAGGTTTCAGACCGACGTAGTGGGCCGCCGGGTGAACGAGGGTCTGCGCGCTGCTCGACATCGTTCGACGGTTCAGGTCCTGGATCGTCACGTTGGCGGTGACGACATAGGGGCGACGGGGTGCCATGGACAGCCAGTCGAGCTCGACACGGTGAGCTCCATGAGCGTCGGTGATGCCGACGAGGTCGTGGGGCTCGTCTGAGTCCTCGCTGTCGCCCAGAGCATCGGTTTCGGTCTCGAAAATGAAGGGGTAGGACACCGAAACTCCCCCTACCGTGTTCGGCTTGGGGAAGCGCCAGCTGTGGATCGCTTGGCTGAGGCAGGCTCCAACGGCCACGTTGCCCGTAGTGTCACTCTCGACCTGGGCATCGGACACCTGGCCCTCATTGTCGATCTGGAACTTCACCACGAGCTCGCCTTGCATCCGGCTGGTCCCAACTTTCTTAAGCTCGCGCTGATAGCAGGCTTTGACCTGCCTCTTGTTCTGGTTGATGACCTTGCGGACGAGCCGCTTGTCGAGCCCTCCGACAACTTCAGGGCGGCCGGGTTTGAGCTTCACCTTCAGGTCGGCGCGGTCGGCCACTTGACTCGAACGTAGGGTCTCAAAGTAGCGATCGGCCGAGGGGCTGACTGCTCCCGTTGCCCAGGCTGGTGCCCAACCGCCGAAGCCGAAGCCTTCGTGACCTGGGGGGGAGTAGCTGGCCGGCTGGCTGGTGAAGTCCCACATGACCTTGGCGTCCGGCAGCCCGCCACCGGCATAGTACTTGACGTGGGTGGTGACGCCGGCGGCCTCGCCGAGGAGCTGGACGCCTGGGTCGAACTCGACGCTCGCTTCGAACTCAGGCCGCTTGAATTCCTGTACCGCGATGCGGTGCGTGTAGGCCTCGCCTCTGACGCTGCTAGGGACCGTGAGGCTCAGTTCGACCTCGACGACACCTAAATCGATGTCGCTCGGCAACTCGAACGGGAAACTGAAGTCCCCTTCGGAGCCGACCGACGCCTCGCCCTCCACAACGACGTGCGATGGGCTCGACACCTGGTATTTCAACGTATTCCCTAGCTTACCTAGGGCAACACCGCCGCCGAGCCTGGTGTCGATGGTGCGTACCCAGCCTTTGACGTGCACGGTCTCTGCCGGCTGGTAGAGGCGCCGGTCATCGACGACGTACCACGCCAGCTCCGGGTGGCTCGCCTGGCCTCGACCGGGTTCCTGGACGACGGCCCAGTCCTCCCCCAAGCGCGCGAACAAAAGGTCCGATAATTTGGGCAGTGGCAGCTGCGCCAGACCGCTGCTGTCCGTCCGTACCGAAGTGCCCGGCTCGGCCTCGGTCCACAGGCTGACCCCGGGCAAGGGCTTGCCGGTTTCGAGCTGGGTCACGAAGACACGGGTACTGACATCGTCCGCGAAGACGGTGAGGCCGAGATGCGTGACTTGGAACCAAGTGGCGACTTCCAGTCGCTGATCTTTGCCCGCGGCTTCGGCCGTGGCCACGAGGAGCACGTGCCCCACGCCTCCCCGCAAGGCCGGTGAGAGGTCGATCGGATGCTCCCTGCGTACCTGTGGGTTCTCGACGTGGACGGTCTGGCTCCAAACTGGCGCTGCGGATGGGCGATAGGTCTCAGAATGCCTGGCGTGCCGGTAGGTTGGCAGCTGGCTCTCGTCGACGGCGTAGAGGGCGACGTCGAAGCTCTCGAGGTCCTGAACCAGCAGCTCTGCCTCCAGCTTGCCGCTGGCCTCGAGGACGGTGAATTCGCGAGTATTCGAGAGCAACATCGGCCATGGAACGTGGGGCTGGACCTGGGGCGTGAACGAGAACGTGGATGCGGTGGCCTGGTGTTGTCCGAACTGATCGCAGAGGCGCTCGTCGACGCGAATGGTCGTCGTCTGCTCGGCTTGGAAAGACCCCGTGACCCAAATGAAGTCCCCGCTCGCACCAATCTGTGAATGAGGGACGGGGGGATCGATGGTCACCCAGCCTTGTTGGAACTTCCCCTCGTCGAGTGGGTTGGTGAACGGCAAACGCACCTGGGAGGAAGGGGAGCACTGACCATCGTTGCCGCAGGTGCCGGGCAGCGCTTCGAGATCGCCATGTATGGTGACGTCGAAGGGCTGCATGGCGTCACTGCCGCGAGGCCCTTCGGCCGACGGCGTGCCATCCCTGAAGCGGACCTCGACGTTACCAGGTGGCAGGGTGTCAACCGCTTTGAAGGCGATCCAGCGGTCGACCTTCGCGGCGCTCGACAAGCTCCTAACGGGGTCGTTGGGGGGCAAGGTTTCCACGTCGACGCGCTGCACCTTGCGAACCTCATCTTGGCCGTCGACCAGCTCGATGAAGGGGAAGACGGCGGCGGGGTCGATGGCCTGATCGAACTCGGCGAAGAAGACGACGTCTCGAGGTTGAGGAGTCGCGCTGCTGGAGGGGAAGTGCCTTACCAACTGCAACCGAGAGGTATCGAACGAGAAGACCGCGTCGTTGTGGAGCCGGTTTCCCAGGCTCGAGGTGAGTCCCGCTTTGACCGTGACTTCGAAGTGAGTGGACTTGGGCATGCGCGTCGTGGGCTCGAACAGCAGCGTTTGGGTTCCCAACCAACGCCAACGCCCCTCTACGGCTGGGGTGATCGTGGCGAGAACCTCGGCGTCATCGACCTGTTCGACGGTTCCCAAGGCGATGACGGGCTGCGAGAACGTCACCGAGACAAAGGGCACCACTTCCACCTCGCCCTCTGGAGCGTAGCGAATCACTGTGAGGGTCTCTGCTGCGGTGACCCCGGGGGGGGCGGGCGCAGCGGCGGCCGGGAAGACGGCACGACGCTCGCTGGCCTGGGGAATTGGCAAGGGAGAAGGACTCAGGGCCTGTGGTTTCTTCTCGGCCTCCGGCAGGCTCTCGACGCGGCTCCAGACGGCTTTGACCTCCGCGTCGGTGAGCGGCGAGGACCTCACGGCTAGGACGTTGGTCTGGGTTTGAGGCACGGGTGCGGAGGGTCGGACCTGGTAGACGAGGCCGGTCTCGTCGACGTCTGCGGGCTGCCTCACGGTGTCCAGCCGCTTCGCGCTCACCGTCAGCACCGGCGGCGTCTCGTCCTGGGCGCGGCGCTTCGCTGCTGCGCTCGAGCGAGAACCGGACTCCACCTCGGTCTTGGAGGGGGCCTTGGATTTGGAGTCGGTGGGACCTTGGCAGGCCGCAAACGAGGCCACCAGGAGCCCGATGAATACGAGCTGGAACAACGTCTTCGTCATACCCGTCCTCAAGTTCTCTGTGAGCTCGCGCATCGAGTCGGCACACGTCCCTGCTGTGTCGGCTTCGGCCGAGTCGAAAGACGCTTCAATTAACCGCAGAGAGGCCGGTGTTGTCCACGTTGCCTCGGGAGGGGCTGCGTTGTGGCTTGGTGCAGTTACACGGTTTACTCGTGCTGCAGTGCCGCCTCGCGCACGGCTTTCATCACGTCAGCCCGACGGAAGGGCTTGAGAATGCGCGGATTGGGGATGAGGTCGAGCTCGGTCTGGGTCTCGAAGCCAAAGGCGCCGCCCGTGATGAAGACGAAGCGTTCGGCGAGCTGAGGGAGTCGCTGTTTGAGCTGTTGGTAGACTTGGACGCCGGTCAGCTCGGGCATCATGACGTCGCAGAAGACGAGGTCCCGGTTGGGGTCTCGCTCGAGGGCGGCGAGCGCCGCGGTGCCAGAGATGGCGGTCTCGACGCTGTGGCGGCGAAGCATGCGGGATAGGAGCTCGCGGATTCGCAACTCGTCGTCGACGACGAGGATCTTGAGGCGGACGTCGGGGAGGTCGTCGTCGTCGTCGTCGTCGTCCGTTGGGTTTGTGGCGAGCAGGTTGGACTTGGGGAGCAGCAGCCTGAACGTGCTGCCCTCGCCGACCTTGCTGTCGAGCTCGATGCGTCCCCCACAGTCGTCGATAATGCGGCGGCTGATGGCGAGGCCGAGGCTGGCGTTGTTGGGGTTCTGCTGGGGTTCGAGGAAGGGCTCGAAGACACGCTTGACGTCGACCACGCCGGGTCCGGTGTCGCTGATCTCGATGACGACCCAGTCTTCGTCTTGGTGGGTGTGGAGCCGAATCGTGTTCTGCGCGGCGCGACCTGGGGGTATGGACTGCGCCGCGTGGAGGAGCAGGTTGAGCAGGACCTGCCCGAGGCGCGCCGGGGAGATGGCGACGTGGGAGGTGGTGTTGTAGTCCCTGACCAAGACCGCGCGGTGTCGGATCTCGTTGCGTGCGAGGCGCGCCATGGAATCCAGGGAGTCCTCGACACACGAGCTCAGCGCGCCGTCGTTGGTGCTTCTGGGGAAGCGCACGAGATCGCCGGCGATGGCGGCGACGCGCTCGGCGCCTTCGCGCACGGCGTTCAGATAGCGGGTCGCAGACTCCCTGACGACGAGGGGGAGCAGCGCATCTTCGAGGGTCTCGTCGAGCATCTCGAGGAAGCCGAGCACGCCAGTGAGCGGGTTGTTGATGTCGTGGGCGATCCCCGCGGCCATGGCGCCAAGCTGGCTGACCCCGAGGATGGCGTCCTGCTCTTTCCTGGCGGTGACGTCTCGAATGATGAGCACTTGGGCCTCGCGTCCTTGGTAATGAAGGCGCTGGGACACCGAGCATTCGGTCACCAAGGTGCGACCGTCCATCCGCCGCATGAGGAGCTCGACCTTCTCGTCGGACGGTTTGCGGCCCATCAGTGACCGTCCCACGGCCTCGTGTTCGGGCGCGACGAAGGTTTGCAGTGGCATCCCTTGCAGTTTGGTTTTCTTGGGAATCACGAAGGCCTCGAGCCACCTCTCGTTGGTCTCGAGGATGAGGCCGTTGGAGATCACCGCGACCGGATCTGGGAGTCCATGGAGGAGCGCCCTGAGCTCGCGCTCGGAGTCGAGCGCGGCGCGATAGGCTTCGTCAATGTCGCGGCGAACATCTTCGAGGACGCCAAGGACCGCTGCAGGGCGAAGCATCAGACGAGAGAGGTTGAGCGCTTGGGCGAACCGGCCACTTTTGGGCGAGAAGCTCAGGTCGAAGCTGGCGTGCCTCTCTTCGATGTGGGAGACCACGGTAGCATCAGGAAGATCGAGCAATCTCGGCAAGGCGACGAGGGTCCCTTCCACCAAGCGGAACCAGGCCGCGCCTCCGCGGTGTGGCGGCGGGATGTCGATGAAGAGTTGCAGTCGGTGCCGCGTTTGCTGCAGATCGAACTTCAGGTGGGGGTAGAGAACTGGCGCCATCCAGGTGATCACGGCGCGATAGAGGTATTCGGGCTTCACCAAGAGGCCCGCCAACCGTCGGAGCGTCGAGGTGTAGTCGTGGTCGATGATGCGATATCCCCAGGTGCGCATCGCCTCGGGCCCACCGACGGCTCGCTCGAAGTTCTCGCAGACCACGACCCACTCGTTCCACGGGGCGCGGTTGCGCTTGTTGCGCACGATCTCCAAAGTGAGCGTGGTTCCGGCGAGCAGGGTCTCGGCGGGGATGCCAAGCTCCGCGGCGCCGCGTTCGTACATTTCGAACATTCTGCAGGATACGTCCGCCATCGATCTCCCCTTGGTCGAGTTTGGGGCCTCCTGGTCGGTATTCGACGAAAGCGTGTCAACTGGGAGGAGAGCGACCCATGAACTGCGTCGAGGCCACGTTGTCTCACACCCAAGAACGCCGAAGTCGCTGTAGTTTTCGTCGACATCGGAATCCTTTCCGATGGGCGGGATTTGTCAAGGGCTGCGGAGACGTCTCATCCGAAGAAAGTTGGGATTTGATTCATGAAGCGTTAAGTTGATCCCTCAGTGCATCTCGTTCGGGAACGAGTTTTTCAAGCCAATGCAACGCAAGGACTCACAGAAAAGACAGTCGACCTGGCGCTTACCAATTGCCTTCTTTTTGCTGGGAAGTGCCCTGATCGGCGGGGTCTTGTTGTGGACCTTCGAGCTCGACGAAGAACACCTCGACAGCGAGGTCGAGCTCACGGCTGCACAGCTGCGACTGCGCCTCGACGCTTGGATTGGGGCAAGGCTCGCCATCGTGAAGCATCTTGCTCTCTCGCCCGAGGCGCGGCAGAGGGACCACGTGGGGTTCACGGGTGAGTCCACGCTGATCACGCGCCTCTACGAGGGCTTCCAAGCCTTGAATTGGGTCGACGCCGAGGGGTTCATCCGTGTCATCGTGCCCGTCAAGGGGAACGAACCCGCGCTGAACCGCAACCTTCATGACCATCCATCCAAAGACATCCAAGAGACCCTCGACAGGGCCTTGGAAACGGGTGAGATGTCGGCCAGCGGTGTCATCCCCTTGCTCCAAGGAGGGCAAGGGTTCGTGACTTACCAGTCCATCGGTGACCCTTCAGCTCCCAGCGGGCTGGTCAACGGCGTCTTCCGCATCGAGACCCTCATCGACACTTGCTTTGCTGAAGGCGTGCTGCGAGAGGGCTATCGCTTTCGCTTGGTGGATCCTTCGGGCCAGGTTGCCTACTCTTACAATCCCGACTCAGAGGACGAGGGGTCTTGGTCGAGCGCGGCCAGAGAGCCCATCCAGATTGTGGATCGCACCTGGACCCTCGAGCTGGCTGCAGCCAACCGTCAGCTAGGCCGCGCTCACACGCTCGGCCCCTGGGCGTTCGCCGCAATCGGCGTCGTGCTCTTCGGCCTCTTGGCGCTGCTTCTGCGGGCGAATTTGTCGCGGCTCGGCGAGCTGCAGGAGAGCCGCGCACGCTATCGCTTGCTGGTCGAGAACGTCGCCGACCTGATCATCAAGGTCGACCGCCAGGGTCGATTCCTGTACGCCAGCCCGAGCTACTGCAATACCTTCGGCAAGACCGAAGAGGAGCTGCTGGGTCGAGAGTTCCTGCCGCTGGTGCACGACGAAGATCAACGGGCGACGATCGACGCGATGAAGACCCTCCACACCCCTCCGCATGCCTGCAGCCTCGAGCAGCGCTCGATGACGAGGGATGGATGGCGCTGGCTGGCCTGGTCGAACACTGCAGTGTTGAACCCAGCGGGTGAGGTCGAGGAGATCATCGGGGTCGGACGAGATGTCACCGTGCAGAAGGAGCTCGAGGCGAAGCTCATCCAATCCCAGAAACTCCAGGCCATCGGCCAGCTCGCTGGCGGCATCGCCCACGACTTCAATAACATCTTGCAGTCGATGATTGGGTATCTGGATTTGGTGATCAATGAGCTGGGGGAGGACCATGAGGTGCTCGACGACCTCAGACAGGTCGAGGAGGGAGCGGAGCGGGCCACAGCGCTCACCCGACAGCTCTTGGCGTTCAGCCGGAAACAAGTGTTGCATCTCGAAGCCGTCGATTTGAATGGGCTCGTCCATGGTGTGCTGCGAATGCTCGACCCCATCATCGGAGCCAACATCCAGATCGATTTTGTCCCCGATCCCAAACTTGGCCTCGTGCACGGCGACCTCCATCAACTGGAGCAGGTGCTCGTCAATCTCTGCGTCAACGCGAGAGATGCCATGCCCAACGGCGGCCGTCTGACCATCCGAACCGAAACCCGGACCTCGAACGACCCAGAGCATCAAGGAGTCTTCGTCTCGATGGGCGTCGAGGACGAAGGCGTGGGCATGGAGCCAGAAACCCTGGCCCAGATCTTCTACCCATTCTTCACGACCAAAGAGACCGGCAAAGGGACGGGCCTCGGGCTGGCCACTACACACGGTATCGTCGATCAACACGGGGGATTCATCGAGGTCTCCAGCGAACCCGGTGCCGGCTCGACCTTTACGGTCTTCCTGCCGCAGCTCAGCGAAGAACCCGATTCGGCTCCCCCAGAGGTCTCCGAAGGTCAGTGGCGAGGCACCGGCACGCTCGTCGTGGGCGAGGACGATGTCTCGGTTCGACAATTCATCTCTCGGGTGCTCGAGAAGGCTGGCTACACCGTGCACCCAGTCCCCAACGGACGCGAAGCGGTGGAGGTCGTCGATGCGTTGGGCGGCAACGTCGACGCCGTCTTGCTCGACGTCATCATGCCGGTGTTGGGTGGCCGCGGGGCCGCGGCCGAGCTGCACGAGCGCTATCCGAGTCTCCCAATCTTGTTCGTCACTGGCTACGACCCGAACGACAACTCGCCCCCACCGGCAGGCAACAGGATCCTAAGCAAGCCCGTCTCTCCGGTCACGCTCCGGAAGACGGTGTATGAACTCCTCGAGGAGTCCAAACCGTAGAGGTTTTGCTGCCCGAAGCACTGGGCGGCGTTCGTCGTCTCCCCACGGTTTCTTGCCTGCCCCATCCAACTCTTTTCTCTCCACGGTGAGGGCGGCGACACCAGACTCGCCATTAGGATTTCCACCGCTGGACAAACTTCGGTACCCCTGAAGTGCAATAATGGAACTCCCGTTGAGGGGGGAAGCCTCCGGTCGCTGGCCAGACTGCAAAACGGAAAAAGCAAAAGGGGGTCCGGGGGACAAAGTCCCCCGGCGGGTCAGGGCAGAGCCCTGCCTTTGACCCCTTCGAGGGGTCATTCATACGTGACGCTCACACGGCCATGACCCCTTCGAGGGGTCATTCATACGTGACGCTCACACGGCCATGACCCCTTCGAGGGGTCATCCTCTCGTGACGCTGGCACGGCCAGGCCCCGCATCGCCCAACCACAGCGTGTCCGCCGCGCGTGGCCCGAACCCCACCGAGCTCACCGGCCTCCCCAGTACGTCTGGGCGCTGCAACAACTCCACGAACGCGTCGAGCGCCCGATGGCCTCGTGGTCGCTCCAGACGCCAGTCGGACTTGGGCCACAGGTCGAGCTCGTCGTAGATCGGCTCACACGCACCCAACAGCTTGGTGCGCGCGGCGAGGGCTTGCAGCGTGGGCTCGTCGAGGACCTTGAGCCGGGTGAGCAAGATTCGTCCGCCGCTGCGCTCGACCTCGAAGAACGCGTCGAGCTCGCCGCCCGGTCCCCGGTACTCGTAAGCGCGCGCGATACGGCCCTTGCCCAACCCGGCGATTCGATCGGCGCTGGTCAGGGCGATTTCGTCGATGTGTCCGTCGAGCTCGACCCCGTAACGCGCCGCCACGGCGTCGAACCAGCCGACGCGCATGGCGCCCTGCCAGGGACCTGTCGGGTTGTCGTCCGCCGGCACGCGACGCAGGAGGGCAGGGCACTCGGTGGTCAACGGGCCGGCACCGTGGCGCGTGGAGTAGGCGCGCAGCACGCCCACCGTGCGCACATTTCGGCCCGAATCGGCGAGCAGCGCGCGGGCGTTGGCGCCAGTCGTGGGGCTCGGCGTGCAGTAAGGGAAATAGCCGCCGTAGCGGTCGAGCAGGGCGCCCTGAGCACCCTCACAGACGACGATGGGGTGTCTCTCCAGCCGCGCGCTTGCGGGCTCGCAGCCGGTCTCTCCCAAGACCTCGACGACCGCGGCAATGCTCCTCACGTAGAGCTCGGCGGGATAGTTCCTCAGGGCGGCGATGAACACGGCCAGGGCGTCCCGCGACTCACAAGAACCGAGGTCGACCAGCTGCTCGGCCCGATCGAGGCACATCAGGCGCAACAAGGAGACGCGTTGCTCGAGGGCGTCAGGCACGAACAAGTCCGCGACGCGGACCACGGGCATGCCGCCGCGTTCGGCGTCGAGCACGGCCACGCCGACGCCCATGCCGCAGCTGCCGTGGCGGCCGGCGCCGCGCTGCGTCTCCATGGCGCGATTGAGGAGGCGATGGTAGGGCGTGACGACGACGCTGCCGGGATCGACCGTAAAGAGGCCTGGCGTAAAGGGATGCGTTGGGACACCGGCCTCGGCGAGCACGCGGGCTTCGAGGTGCCAAGACAGGGGGTCGAAGGCGACGGTCCCGGCGATGGCGGTGCCGACGGCCTCGACGAACGAGCCAGCGCCCAGCTGACTGAAGCAGTGACGGCGCCCGTCGGGGCTGACCACATGGTGGGCCGCCTGCGGACCTCCATTGTAGCGCAGGACCAGGTCTGCTCGGTTCTTGCGAACCAGAGCATCGACGGTGCGCCCCTTTCCTTCGTCGCCGTGTCCGAGGCCGACGACAATGACCGCCGACGGTGGTGGGCTCATGCCGCGGCTCATGGGGATTCGCTCGCTTCCCGCGCTCCCTTGCTCACCGCCAGTCGGGTGACGGTGCCATCCGCGCCCAGCTCGACGGCGGCGCACCGAGCGAAGGGAGTGCTCTTGGACGAAAGCAGGAAAGAGCGTCGCTCTTCGCCGCTGGCGCCGCGGGTGCGACGCAGCTCGACGCTCTCGGGCAGGGTGCCGAGCAAGGCCTCGAGGTGGGTGAAGACGCTCTCGGTGTTGGCCTGCCCGTGGCGCAAAGTGTCCAGGCGCTCTCGGCCGGAAGCGACCGTCGCCCAGGCGTCTTCGCCGAGCCGTTGGCGCAACTGCTCCCGCACTTGTTGCAGCTGGCTGGTGCTTTGGGAGGCGGTTCGGCTGCGCGCCGTACAGAGGGGTGCGCCCAAATGCACGAACGAGAGCAAGGTGTTGTGCAGCGGCTCCCAGAAGCCGCCGTTGGCGTTTTGCTCGATGAGCTCGAGCTTGGCCTGGTGCAGCGCGTAGGCCGCCGGCAGCCCGTCGTCGAGGTGCTTGAAGACGCCGCCGGCGAGCAGATCGGCGAGGCAGGGTGGGTGACCCGGGCCGGCGCCCCAAGCGATGATGGTGGAACCGAAGAAAGCGCTGGCGCCCGCCTCGAGGAAAGCGTTGGCGATGGAGGGTCCCGCCTCGATTGGGTAAGCGCCATAGCAGGCCTCGCTGGCGACGATGGCGTTGCTGGCCACCGCGATGTCCTCGGGGCGCAGCAGCTCTGGGTAGCTCCCGTCGCCCTCGCCCAGCCAGACGGTGTCCTGGTCGGTGCCGTGGCAGTTGAAGAGGAGCCGGCCGCACTCGGAGCCCATGGCGTGCAGCGCGGCGATGCGCTCGGTGGGCGGCGAGAGCAGGACGGGGAGGTCGGCGGCTAGGCTCTCGATGACCTCGCGCGTGGCGCGGGCCCAGACCTTGGCCGAGACGGCGAGTCCGGTGCGCCAGCTGCGGTGGAGCCGGCGCCCAGCGTGCAGGAGCCGCGAGACCAGCTCGCCGCGGGTCGAGGGGATGCGGCTCACGGGGACTTCGGGCAGCAGCGAGGTCAGGTCGGCAAAACGTTCCTCGAAGGTGGGGGTGCTCTTCATGCCGAAGAAGGCGTCGGTGTAGAGGGCCTCGTCGTAGCCGCAGGGGTCGTCGACCTTGCAGAGGGGAATCTCGTCGTGGGAGCCGATGATGCAGATGGCCTCGAGGCCGCGTACGGAGTCGTTGCGGAGGATGGCCTGCACGGTCTCCAAGGCCGTCTCGGCCTCGACCCAGACGGCGTTGCCGCGATTGGGGCCAGCGACGGAGCCGCGGAGGATCGGCTCGAGGAACGGGCGTTGAGCTCTGGGGGCGACGTAGAGCACTGGCCCGACGGCCTTGGACACGGCTTCGAAGGTGCCGGAGACCGTCGAGACTCCGATGGTGGCCTGAGCGTTGCTGCGGTCGGGAACGACCTTGCTCATCGGTCTCTGAGGAGGTGCCTCGCGCACGGCCCGTCCGCAGCCGCCGCAGAACTTCGCGCGCGGCGAGAGGACCGCCTTACAGCCCTTGCAGAGCCGCTTGTCGGGCGACGTCAAGCTCGTACCGCAGCCTCCGCAAAACTCGCTCTCGGAGGCCCCCAACTCTCGGCCACAGGCGGCGCAGACGCTCATGGCACCTCGTTCGGGGCGGCTAGGAGCTCGAAGCCATCGGGCTGCAGCCTCAGCGTCCCGTTCTTCCAGCGGCCGTGCACCCGCAGCCGACAGCCGACGAGCTCACTGAGAGTGCTCTGCTCGAAGGGGTTGTCGCCGACGAGGGCGAGGCGGTAGAGCGCGCCTTGGTCGTCGCGCAGGGCCGGGGCGCGGTGGGCGGAGTGGCTGCGCTCGGCGACCTCATGGAACTCGACGAGCCCCTCGACCGTGAGCTCCTCGCCGGTCTCTCCTTTGGTGAAGGTCGTCATTGGCTCGTTCCGCAGGCGCCGCAGAAGCGGGCGCCGGCTCGCAGCAGGTTGTCGCACTTGGGGTTGGTGCAGAGGACCTTGTCGCCGCCGCCATCGGTGTTGATGGCGACGGCCGAGGGCGCGGCCTTGGAGGCGGCGACGCGGCTCATGGCGTCCATGGAGCGGTCGTAGACCTGTCCGCTGACCTGGTGGGCCTGTCCGCCGGCGTTGGCGACGGCGTCCATGCCGCGCACGCCCATCTCGAGGGCCTGCGCGGAGGCCTGTGAGTGCGCCTTGGCGGCCTCTTCGGCGCGCTTGTCGGCGGCGCCAAGCGAGGCGTGAGTCAGCTGTTGTGCGCGTTCGAGCTCGCGCTGCATGACCTCGATGAGCTGCGCTTGTTGGCGCTCCATGAGGGCGCGGGTTTCGTCGGAGTGGGCTTGGCTGTCGGCGAGCCTGAGGGCCTCGACGTCGGCCGCTTGTTGGGCGGCGAGGGCGGCGGCCCAGGCGGCGCCTCCGCCTTCGGTCTTGGCGAGCTCGGTGGCTTGGGCGGCGATCATCTCGCGTTCGGAGAGGCCCTTGAGGGACTCGCGCATGCGCGCCTGGTGCTCTTGGTCCTGGTGCGCCATCTCCAGGTCGATTTGGGCCATGGCGCGCAGCTTCTCGACCTGCTTGTTCTCCTCGAGGTCGGCGAGCTCTCGGTCGAGGCGTTTGCGGCGCTCGACGTCTCTGAAGGCCGCGTCGTTGGCGAGGGTGTCGGCCTCGGCTCTAGCGCGGGCGCCGGTGACGACTTTTTCGGCGTCGAGCGTCTGATTTTGACGCGCCTTCTCGGCTTCGAGCCCGAGGGTCTGGCGTGTGAGGGTGCTCTCGTGTTCGAAGGTGCGCGCCTCTCGCTGGATGTCGTGCTCGAGCTCGTCGACCTCACCGCGCTGTCTTCGTTCGCGCTCGGCCTGCTCGACCTCGGCGTCGCGGCCCAAGCCCACGAGCACGTCGCCGTGCTCGGCCTCGTCGAGGTGGCGCTGCTTGGCGCGTTCGGCGCTGTCGAGCTCTATGGCCCGCTGGCTCTGGCGCTTGGCGTCGCTGATGTCGAGGGCGGCGGCGCGCTCTTCGAGGGTCTGTCGGCGGTCGCGGTCGCTCAGCTGGTCGGTCTCGGCGCCGTACTGTCGGTCGAGCTCGAGGCGCGCCTCACGGCGTTCGGCCTCACGCTGCTCCTTGAGCAGCTCGAGTTGGCCGTCTCGCTCGATCTTCTGCTGCTGCAGGCGCAGACCGAAGGTGAGCGCCTCCAGATCGAGCTCGTCATGGCGCTGGGCGAGCCACTCACGCCCGGTGAGGACCTCTTGCTTGGCGTGCTCGAGGTCGGCGCGGGCACCCAAGAGCCACTGGCTGGTTTTGGAGCGCAGGTCGACGACGGAGACGGCGACCAGGCGCATGCCGAAGGAGGACAAGGCCAAGGTGAGATCGCCCTCGATGGCCTCCTCGATGCTGGCGAAGGCACCGGGATTGGAGAGGGTCTCGAAGGTGGCCTCGCGGACCTGGGCAGCGACGGCACCGACCAGCGCCGGGGCGAGGCGTTTGGTAGAGAAGCCCTCGTGCTGGCCCTGGACGCGCAGGACCAGGTCGAGCTCGAGGGCGATGCCGTCGCTGGAGTAGAGCGCCGTCGCCTCAGCCGGAGGGGGGGTGTAGGCCTTTCCGCACTCGGTGCAGAACTCGTCGCTGAGGGCGACGTTGGCGTTGCAGCCCGTGCAGCTGCGGTCGGGCGTGAGCAGCGTGGGCTGGCGTACGCCGCAGGCGTCGCAGAACTTCAAGGTTGCGGGCAACTCGACGCCGCAGTCCGTGCATTTGCGGACGTTTGGCGTCTGTCCCCGGCCGAGGTGGAAGTCGAGGCTGAGGATGGCGGTGAGCGGCGCGACCGAGACGGAGATGTTGAGGCCGTAGGTCTGGCCGAGGTCCTCGGAGAGGGTCTTGCGGAGCTCCGCTTCGGCTTGGGCGTAGTCGAGGGTGCCTTGGCTGGAGAGGCGCTCGATGACTTGGCGCGCGCGTCGGTTCACTTCGGGGCGGAGCAGGTCGTAGAGGTCGTTGGCGGCGTAGGCCTCGCGGCTGCCCAGCACGTTGGCGACGAAGGTCGCGACGCCGTTTCGGTTGCCCTTCTGCAGGCTGAAGGTGACGACGACCTGGGTCTGAATGACCTGTCCTTCGGCGCTGGCGTGGGTTTGCACGGAGAAGGGCACGGGGATCGGGCGCAGATCGACCAGATAGAAGGCCGTGCGGCGATCGCGAGAGGAGAAAAAGTTGGCGATATTCTCGAAAAAGCCGACGGTGGTGCGCAGGCCGGGCAGGAGGGTCTCCTCGACGACGCCGTCGACGAGCACGAAGCCGGCGGTGCCCGCTGGGACCCTCAAGGAGCGTCGCCCGAGACTCGAGCGCATGTCCTCGGGCTCGACGCGGCGGATGAACTCCTCCGGACTGCGTTCCCAGACGCCCTCGACCACGGACCCAGTCCCGGCAAGACCCGGACGCCAGCTCCCTGCCGAGGTTTCCGCTCCACAGCCGCTGCAGAAGCGGTTGCCGACGTCCTGCAGTTGGTTGCAGCTGGGGCAGAACTGCTGCGGGGAGAGGCCTTTGCCGCAGCCAGTGCAGTAGCGGGCGTCGAGCTCGTTGGGGAGGTTACACGAAGGGCAAGGTTGGGTCGGCATCTCGGGCTCCCGGAAGGTTCGGAGAGGTCATGGTCAGGGGCGCGAAGGGCGCGACCCATTGGTCCTCGCAACTCGCCAAATCTATCAACTCTCGAAGGGAACTGACTTCTCTCAGCGGCCAACCACGTCGATTTCGATGCCTGGCGGTCAACGGCCAGCAAAAGAATTGCGGAGTCACTCCCTCGCGAATCGACGCTCGGCGAGGCTTCTCGCTCATCTGAGGCTGTGGGCGCGAAGATATCTCGATTCGGGCGGCGTTGCCAAGCACAACACGCGCGGATCATTGGACTGGGTGAACTCAAACGGGCTATTAGCGGCTGCGTCGAGTGGTCATCAGATTTGGGGGGAAACGATGGAAGGCCTCGAACGCTATGTAAAACCGGCGATCATCGTCTTGGTGGTCGGGTTGGTCGGGATCGTGTCTTACTTCGTCTATCAGGCGATGTTCGGGACGAGCTTCTCCAATGGCCTGTATACCGACAACAAGTACGGCTTCGAGATTCAACTGCCGCCCGATTGGCGAGAGATGACCTCCGAAGAGGAGGAGCAGGTGACGAAGGCCCAGAAGTACAACTGGGACGTCAGCAACCGCTTCTTTGCGACCACGACCACGCCGCTGCAGGCCGCCTTCTCGGTGGTCGCCATCGACAAAGACCAGAACGTGCCGGTCGACATGGTCCACGCGGCCATGGTCAAGGGCTTCAGCTCGATCCCACAGGCCGAGGTGCAGCTCGATGAGGTCAAGTCCATCGGTGGCTTCGAGGTGCACCGAGTGGGCATCCAGATCCTGAAGATGCAGTACGTCGAGCTGATCTTCTTCCAGTGCGACAAGGGAGTCATCATGATGGGGTTCCAGGCCATGGAGCCCGTCAGCGACGCGACGTTCACGGGGATCGACGCCGCGGTGGCCTCGCTGCGCAAGCTCTGAGGTGCACGATTTCGCTCGAGTCGGCGCAGCCAAAGTCTTGAATCCAGGTGGCTCCCGGTGGAAAGTGGCGATCTTTGGCAATGACTCGCTTGCCCACGAGCGATTTTCACGTCATCTCGACGAGTGGCGTTGCGAAAATCGGTCGTCCGCTCGGCAATCTTTGCGAGCTTCTCTGGAGGTCGAGATGCCTGTGTGCGCGCGTTGCGGTGAGCCCCTACACCCCGATCGCTCCAACTTCTGCGGCAGTTGTGGCGCTGCGGCGCCGCTCCCCGAGGTGGCTCCCGAGTCCCTGGCGCGCTACCGCGAGGTGCTGAAGCGCTTCTCGCGAGACGGCATCGGCGAGCCCGAAGCGCAGCAGCTGCGCGCCCTGCGCGAGCACCTCGCCATCCCCCAGCGCGTTCACGACGCGCTGATGGACGAGCTCGGCGAGGGGCCGCGCGCGGCTGGCTCGCTGCTGCTGCAGCTCGACGGCTCCACGCTGAAGTACTTCGTGGCCGAGAGCCGCTGCATGCTGCGCTTTCAGCTGAGCAACACCGGCGAGCTCGCCTTCGACGTCCAAATGACCGCCCAACTCAACGGCGAGCCGCTCGCCGCGGTGTCCAGCGGGACGATCTTTCCTCACCACGAAGGGCAGCTGCAGCTTTGGTTCGAACCCCAGCGCGCGGGATACCATGAGCTGGGCGGCGAGCTCAAGGTCGAGGACCTGCTGGGCGAGCGCACGTCGTACCACTTTAGGGGCTTGCAGTTTAGAGTGGCCACGGCCAGCGAGAAGGCCGCGGTGCACGTCGTGAACATCGACCAGAGCAGCGCCCGTGTGGTCGACAACAGCCGCTCCATGTTCGGGTCCGGCGAATCTGGTGGGGTCGGCCTGGTGGGCGAGGCCGAGTGGCACGACGTCAAGCTGACTCTCGAGGTGCCGGAGGCGGCGACGAGCAGCAAGCCCGTGACGACGGCCGAGGAGAGCGAGGAGGACGACACGCCGCTGGTGGTGGACTTCTCGCTGCAGACCGAGCTGGCGACCTACGACCATGGCGCGCTGCTGGCCTACGGCGATCTGTCGACGGTGTTCGCCGGCGTGGAGCGAGGCAGCGGGCGGCAGATCGCGACGAAGATCCCCGACGACGCGGTCGACAACGCGCTGATGGCCAACGAGGTCCGGATTCTCAACGTGTTGCGCCGCGAGGAGGGCGCGCAGCTCAAGCATCTGCCGGTCATCGTCGAGCAGTTCAAGACCAACGACGGGCGCGCGGCGACGCTCTTCGAGCGCATCGACGGCTTGACCCTGACCGAGCTACGCGAGCGCCTGCCGGGCGGCGTGCCGCAGGAACACCTCATCTGGCTCGCGCGACGCTGCCTGAGCGTCTTGGGCTGGGCCCATTCCAACGGCATCGTGCACGGCAACCTCGAGCCGGCGAACCTCTTGGTGCGTGCCGCCGACCACAACGTCTGGTTGGTGGATTGGAGCTTCGCCATCCTCAACCCTGCGGCGACGGGCCAAGGATTTCGCTGCCTCAACGCCGATTACAGCCCGCCCGAGGTCGCCGAGCGCAAGCCGCCGCTGCCGGCCTCCGACCTCTACTCGCTGGGGAAATGCATGGTCTTCGCGGCCGGCGGCGAGCTCAGCACCAACGCCTTCCCCGACTCGGTCGACGAGCGGCTGCAGCGCTTCTTCCGCTTCTTTCTGCGGGAGAGCGCCCTGCAACGCGCCCAGGACGCCTGGGACATGTACAAGCAGCTCGACAACTTGCGGGAAGAAATTTTCGGCCCACATCAATTCCATGAACTCGTCATTTGAAGTATGCAGGTGAGGTATGCAGGGGGGCTCAGCGAAACAGCAGGGCGATCGGCCGAGCAGCACTGGGGGGGGCCCCAGCGACTGCCGCCCGATCACAAGATCACCGAGGTGAAACCTCGCACCACGACACGGGAGTTTGAGCATGGGCGGTGGATATTACAGTCAGGACGTGGCCCGCGAAGCACGCTCCACAACGACAGACGCCTTCACTTTTCGGGGTTACGAGCAGCCTGCTGGCGCAGCGTCACACTCTCGCAAGGTTCATCCCGATTTGGACCCGCACGGAAAGGTCCGAGAGTGCTGCAACACCACGCCGATCGTGGTGGCGCTCGACGTGACGCGGTCGCGCGGCGACGACAGCAAGCTCATGTACAATAAGCTGCCCATGTTCATCGGGCAGATCGAACTCAAGGGCTACGTCAAGGAGCCCGGCATCAGCTTCGCCGCCATCGGTGACGCCACGGTCGACAAAGCTCCGCTGCAGGTCGGACAGTTCGAGGCCGATAACCGGCTGGACAAGGTCCTGAGCAAGTTCTGGATCGAAGAGGGCGGCGGCGGCACGGGCCAAGAATCCTACGAGCTGGCCGCTTACTTCTACGCCAAGACCAAGCTCAAGGTCTGGAACGAGACCGGCAAGAAGGGCTACTTCTTCTTCGTGGGCGACGAGGGCTTCTACCCTGAGGTCGACAAGAAGTACCTCAAGGAGGTCCTGGGCGAGGACGTCAAAGCGTCCGTCCCGTCCGCCGAGGTCTTCCGCGAGCTGCAGAAGCGTTTCCACGTCTTCTTCGTCTACCCACAGAAAAGCTGGGAGCAGCGCAAGGGTGACATCGACGCCGAGATCAAGAACCGCGTCGAGGCCGCCGGCGGACTCTACGAGGGCGTCGACATCCGCGCCTCGCTCATCTGGAACAACCGCAACGACCTCGACCTGCACATAATCACTCCAAAAAAAGAGGAGATTTACTACGCCCATAAGCGGTCCAACTGCGGAGGCTGGCTCGACGTGGACATGAACGTGCGCGGTGAGACCACGAAACCAGTGGAGAACGTCCGCTGGAAGAAGGGTGAGGCGAAGCCAGGACAATACTCGGTCATCGTCCAGAACTATGCCTACAAAGAAGAACAGCGTGGGCCTGTCGACTACAAGGTCGAGCTCGAGGTCAACGGCGAGGTGCGCCACTTCGAGGGACGGATTTCGCCCAATGGAGAGACCGGCAGCCAGAGCAACATCCTCATCGACACCTTCTCTTACGACCCGAACGCCCGCGTCGAAGAGGTCAGCGACGAGAAGAAGGAGGCCTACTCCCAATACGACGACACCGTCATCCTGAAGCAGTGGGCGTCGGTGATCCCAGCCGAGAACATTCTGCGCATCGAGGATCCCCGAGCGATCATCGACGTGCTTCTGGGGGCGCTGGCCATCGTCGAGGGCACGACCGATCTGGACGGCTACGTCGCGGACTTGAAGAGCCGCAACCAGACGCCTGAGCGCATCGCGCAGGTCACCAACGCCATCGGGGGTCTGATGAACCGCGAAGCTGTGGGCGAGGTGCTGGGGACGATCCCGAACAAGAAGCGTCCGAGCAAGACGACGCGGCTTTAGGGCACCCCTTGAGGGTTGGGTTCGAATTCACCACGAAGGGCACGAAGGGCACGAAGGGGATATCTCCTTCGCGAGCTTCAGTGCTCTTCGTGTGAGGACGGGGTGGAGATTTGTTCAAAGAAACAAATCTCTCGAGCAGTCCGCCTCCTGACATTCGGCGAGCTGTTGCCGGGATTGAAGAAGAACAGAAGCCAGTGCCGCAGTCAGTCCCAGGAACCAACGACGGAGTCCACTCCAAGAAAAAACTCTCTGCGTCTCAGCGTCTCTGCGTCAAAGATCGAAGCTTAGCCCACCGCAAACCTCGATGTTTCTCACAAGGCAAAAGGTCCGGCACGAACCCCATCAGTTCTGCGATGAAGACCGAAGCAATATCGACAACATGCCGCACGATTCGACGTCGAGTCGCTAGTGCTGCGACACCTCGAGGCTGCCGTAGATCGGCACGATCTCACCGCCCATGAGCGAGTAGTCGGCCACCTGCGGGCCGGCGTCCGTGCGCAGCCTGAGCCTCAGGAAACATTGCGTCTCGTTGGCCAGTAGTAAGGTAGAGAACGAGCCTGGCAGCTTGGGCTCCAGCACGACCTCCTGCTGCGAATCCCGGTCGAGGCGGAAGAGGCGCACGCGGTTCTCGGTGTTGGTTCCCGTCTGGACGAGGAGAAACTCCACGCCGTTGAGAGGATTGGTCCACAGCTTGAGGTACTTCGGCGGATACTCGAGAGGGAGCACGGTGGGTTCTTGCTCCTCGTCGGCGTAGAGGAGCAGGTCGGCCGAGGTTTTGGTCTTGCGCAGCACGGCTTTCGTCAGGCCGTTGTCGCCGGCGAGGCGGACCGCAGTCTTCTTGGCAGTGCGACGCACGCGCAGAGACTGGCCCCAGTCGCAGACCACGGGCTGGACGTCGGCGTCGCCGTATTTGGCGCTGCCCAGAGAGTAGGCCAGCAACTCGCGGGTCAACGGCGGGTTGCCCTCGGTGCGCAGCTCTTGCTTGACGAAGCCGATGCCGTCGGCAAACCAGACCTTGCGCTCGCCGATTTGTATGGCCCCCGCGCGGTAGCGGGCGTGGTTGAGCTCCAGAGGCTCGGCGTCGACCGAGCTGGGACAGATGCCCGGAGTTCCGATGGGAATGGTCGAGCCAAAATAGTAGCAGCCGTCACGAATGACGAAAGAGCTGGTGCGCTCCCGTTTGTCGTAGGGTCCGCCGGATTCTTTGAAGGTCACGAGGACGTCGCTGGTGTCGACGGCGGGCTCCACGGCGGCCACCCATTGGCGCACAATGAAGCTCTGTCGCTCGCCTTCTTGAGCGTCGGCAGAGTCGCCGCGCGTGACGCGATAGAGCCAGGTGTTTCCTACCCCCCAGAGATCCTCTGCGGCAGCTCGCGGGGCGTCCACGGTGTCTCGAGGCTCCTCTTCGACGGGCTCGAAGGTCGTGCCTGTGTCGGCCTTCACCGGCTCCACCGGCCCTTTGGGTCCAGGAGTCTCGGTGGGCTTCTTTCCTTCGGACGCATCCTCGGGTGGCTCGCTCCCCCCCAGCAGCGTGACGGCCACCGCGATGCCGATGCCGAGGGCGACCAGCACCAGCAGGACCAACACCCATCGCAGCGGGCTCTTCGCCGCCAGCGTCTCGTCGCCAGAGGCGAAGGCCTCGGCCGCCTGCGCGGCCGGCAGCACCGCCGAGCGCGTGACGACGGGGTGGCCTCGGTCGGCGTCGCGCGGTTTGGACGGCTCGACAGAGCCACTTGTGCTCTCGATCGGCGGCAAGATCGGTTCGGAGTAGTCCGACGTCAGCGGGAGCTCTTCACTGTCGCAGTCTTCGATCTCGACGGAAGGCTCGGCCGCAGTCGACTCGAGGCGCTCGTCAGCCAGGGCCTTGATCCGCTTCAGAGGCATCTTGAAGGTGTGAACCCGCGCAACCTTCAAGGACTCTGGCGAAGTCGGGAGCTTCGATTCGTGCGAGGTCTCTTCGGGGGCGGAGGCCCCCGTCTTGCCGAGCGCCAAGACGCTCAACTGCATGCTCTCGGTGGGGCGCTGCGTGATGATTTCGGCGTCGACCTCGACAGGGATCGCGGCGCGAGGGCTCACGGTGCGCGTTCCTCCAGAGCCCAGCCAGGCGCCACAACGCGAGCACTCAGTCTCGTTGCCTGTGTTCTCTGCCCCGCATGTGTTGCATTGAACCATGAGTTCTCATCGTGATTGCTCGATGCTCGAACCGGCATCCTAGAACGGGGAGTGAGGTGTCGCAAGGCGTGGCGCGGCCGGCGTGGCGCAACAGGCCGCGAATAGAATAGGTGAGGAGGATGAGAACACGCTCTCGCGCACCAACTCCCAAGTCCACGAAACCAAAGGGGGCGAGAGAGGAACAGAAAAGAGCGTCAGCGACTTGCTCTCGGGGCAAACTGGCAATCGGCTGCCAGATCGAGTATCGACATCGGGAACTGTTCCATTTGCTTGGGTCCGAGCTTCGCAAGGAGGCGTGAGCTCGCCCGGCCCAACCAACCCACTCTGAGGGGGTTTGCGATGAGACGATTGCTACTCGTTCTCGCGTTGTTGTTCGTCGGCATTGGGTGCGAGGCACCAAAAGACGAGGAGAGCACGGGAGAAGCCAAGAAAGAACGCGGTGAGGAAGACCGCTCCGCACGCATCGAGATCCGCTACAATTACCCCGCGGATCAGGCCCACAAGAGCCGGCTCTACGAGCTCACGAAGTTCGGCGACCTCTATGAGTTCAACGGCTACGAGACCAACCTGGCGCCCATCACCGCGCTCTTGGGCTCCGTCACCGACCTGGTGCCGTCCGACAGTATGAAGACCTGCCAGGCGACGCCGACCAAACCGACGTTCAGCATCTCGCTGCCCGTCGAGGGGGGACGGGCCGAGCTCACCTCGACCTCGCAGTGCTTGGAGTGGGCGCCCTGGAACGTGGTCAAGGACGGCAAGCTCTACACCCAGCTCAACGGCAACATCGGCAAAGCCCTCTACCCGCTGCTCATGGATATCGCGCCGGCGGAGTGGGAGAAAGACACTCGCCCGAAGGCAGGCGTCATCGACCTCGCCGGAGGCGAGAAGGCCGCAGAGGGCATCACCGCGCAGGCCTCCCCGACCGAGGCTTGGCTGCCCATGGTCAACAACAACCCCGCAATCAAGGCCGCCTTCGGCGACCGCAAGGTGAACAAGCTGCTCCTCAAGTGCAACCAAGGCGTCGATCCGAACTGCAAGGCCGTGGCTGGCGGCGCCGAGATCGAGCTGGAGAAGGGCTTCTTCATGCGCTTCCCCGTCGAGATCGACGAGACAGGCGTCGCCTCGGGCTTCACGCTGCCCAAGGACATGAGCAAGGTGAACGTCTTCATGAAGTCGAAGCTGGCCACCGCGCTGGCTGAGCTGGCCGACAATGGAATCGTCGTCAACCACCTCGCGCAGGGACCTTGCGACGCGGTCGTCGCGGCCGCACCGAAGTACACGGCCGCTGGGACCGATGCGGCCACGCTCTCGTGCGAGCAGTTCGCGTTCGTTGCTCAGCCTTTCGAGACCGACGTCATCCCCCCGAGCTTGGTCTTCTTCCCGTCTCTCGACGCGGCGTGGATCGCCAACGTCACCGAAGACACCGACATGACGTTCTTCGACAACCTCACTGTGTCTCCCGAGGTCAAGGCCTCCATGGAGGCCGGTGGCGCCGAGCTCTTCTCCAATGGAGCGGGCGAAGTCGTGGTGCTGGCTGCCCCAGAATGACTTTCGCAGTGAAACAATAGAGATCCGGACCACGCGCCCGCCGTTCTCAGCTGGGCGCGTGTTTCGTTTCTGCCTTGGTTTCCCGCCACACTCCGACAAATAGGGAGCTCACTGATGATTCGTCGGTCAACTGGCCATACCCTCGCCTCGACCCTCGCCCTCTCAGTCCTGGCCGTCGTGAGCTGCAAGACCGCGGTGCCGCAAGGGGGCGAGTCGCCCAGCGCGGCCGGTGCCGAGTCGAGCGTTCTCGCCGATGCCCCGGCTGAGCTGGACACGGTCGCCCCACGTGGCGACGACGCCTTCGCCCAGCACCTCGAAGAGCTGCGCGAGACCCTCCCCGACGGCTTTCATGCCGTGCCCAGCCCGCCCTTTGTCGTGCTGGGTGACGAGTCGCAGCAGGAGGTCGAGGAGCACGCGCGGCGCACCGTGGCTTGGGCCGTGACGCTGCTCAAGAAAGACTTCTTCGAGGCCGATCCCGACGAGTTCATCGACATTTGGCTCTTCAAGGACGCCGAGAGCTACGTCGGCCACGCGCGTGAGCTCTTCGGCGACGAGCCGTCGACGCCCTACGGCTATTACACAGAGACTCACCACGCGCTGCTCATGAACATCGCAACGGGAGGCGGGACCCTCGTGCACGAGCTCGTCCACCCCTTCATGGACGCCAACTTCCCAGCCTGTCCGTCGTGGCTCAACGAAGGCCTCGCCTCGCTCTTCGAGCAGTGTGGCGAGGTCGACGGGCACATCGTCGGCCGCACCAATTGGCGGCTCGAGGGCCTGCAGGAGGCCATCGCCGCGGGGACCTTGCCCTCCTTCGAGGCCCTCACGAAGACCACTACCGACGAGTTCTACGCGTCGGACACAGGCTACGCGCAGGCGCGTTACCTCTGTTACTTCCTTCAGGAGCAGGGCAAGCTCATCGAGTTCTTTCAGGAGTTCCGCGCCAATGTGGCTGAGGATCCGACGGGCTACGCGACGCTCCAGCGCGTGCTCGAGGTCGACGACATGGTGGCCTTCCAGGCCCAGTGGGAAGCCCACGTCATGGCTCTAAAGTTCCCCTGAGCGACGGATTGAACCCCAGGTGGGACAGCCGGCGGCCGCCCCGGATGGCTTCGAATCATCAAATCCCATCGATAGGACGAAAAGGCGACGGCGCCACCAGAAGCCTGGCGGCGCCGTTGTCGAGCTGGCTTTGGGGCTAGTAGGGCGTGGTCTGGGCTTGGCCGTCGACCTCGATGATGAGGAACTCGACGCGTCGGTTCTCGGCCCGAATCGTCTTGGTCTTGCCGACCTTCAAGGGCACGGTCTCGCCGTAGCCAACGGCCTTGAGGCGGTTCTTGTCGATGCCCTTGCCAACCAGGTAGGTGACGACGGAAGTTGCGCGGTCTTGCGAGAGCGTCAGGTTCTTGTCGTCCTTGCCAACGTCGTCGGTGTGGCCTCCGACGCGCACCTTCGTGAGCTGCGGGTTGGCCTTCATGACGGAAGCGACCTGGTCGAGCACGTTGAAGCTCTGGCTGAGGATCTCGGCCTTGTTGGTGTCGAAGTAGACCTTGTCGAGGATCTCAATCTTCTGGGCAGTGATCACGACCTTGGTCTCTCCCACGTCCGGGCAGCCGTCGTCGTCCTCGATGCCGTTGATGACCTCGGCCTCGTCCGGGCACTTGTCGACCTTGTCGTTGAAGCCGTCGCGGTCGTTGTCGATGTCGAGGCAGCCGTTCTCGTCTTCGAAGCCATCGATGTCTTCAGGCTCGAGGGGGCACTTGTCGCTGACGTCGAGGATGGTGTCGTTGTCGTTGTCGGGCTCTGGGCAGCCGTTCTGGTCCTCGAACAGGTCGAAGTCTTCGGCCTCCAAGGGGCAGGAGTCCTCGGTGTCGAGGAGGGTGTCGCCGTCGTTGTCGGGGTCGGGGCAGCCATTCTGGTCTTCGAAGTTGTCGAGGTCTTCGGCCTCGAGCGGGCAGTTGTCGTCGGCGTCGAAGATGGTGTCGTTGTCGTTGTCGGGCTCGGGGCAGCCGTCTTGGTCTTCGAACTTATCGAAGTCTTCGGGGTTCTCCGGGCAGGCGTCCAGGGAGTCGGAGATGCCGTCCTCATCGGCGTCGAAGACGGTGGGCTGCCAGCCGACCGAGGCGAGGAGTCTGAACTCAGGGGAACCGATGGCGCCGTTGAGGCCTCTTCCCGCACCGAGCTCGGCGACGAGGCCAGAGGGCATGGCGTAGCGTGCGGCGAGCAGGACCTCGGCGGGGCTGGACTTGAGGTCACCGGAGTTCTTCGTGAGGTCTTCAGCTTGCAGTCCCTTGCGGGTCTGGAACGAACCGTAGACCGAGCCGAGCACCTCGAGTCCGTCGACACCGACGGGCACGTTCGCGCCCAGGCCCCAACGCAGCACGTCATCGTTCACGAGGTCGTGCAGGACTTGCTTCTCGCGGATGAGGTAGCCGACGTTGAAGGCAACGCCGAAGCCAGAGTCATGTTTGTAATCGGCGATGAGGGTTGGGGCGGCTCTAAAGCTCTCGCCGTTGAACGTGGCCTTATCGCCGGTGGGAACATAGAGGGGCACCTCGGCGGCGAGTCCGATGCCGAAGAGCAGGTCTCGGTCGAGGATTTTGACTCTGGGGGTGATGCGCAGGTCACCGAGGGCGAAGCCGCTGACGCCTTCGGCGCCTATGGCCGCGACCGAGTCACCGCTCTGCGCCATGATGATTGGGAAGGCGACAGCGAGGTCCACCATGTCGAAGAAGCCCATGCCAGCGAGCACTTCGACTTTCGTTTGGGAGTCGATGATGGCGATGGGATCGCCGTCGAGGCGCCAGAAGGACGCGCCTTTTCCACCGATGGCCACGACCTGCATGGGCTTACTGACGTGGTGGAAGAAGGCGCCTGCAGCGAAGGAGAGGTGAGGGAGTGGGTCGCTGGTGGCGATGTTGAGGATATCGGTCGCCAAGGCAGGGGTCGGCTCGAATTGTTCGACCTGTTGGTTGCCGAAGTCCTGGGCGAGCGCTTGACTCGAGAGCAGCATAGATGCGGCGAGCAAGAGCGCAATACGCCATCGGTTCGATGTGAGCTTCATGAGGAGTCCTCCTTGTCTGTGGCCAATCGGGTGCATCCGCAAGCGATTTCGCAGGGTTGGCCGTTGAGAGTGTACTGTGACAGTTCGAGACTGGGTTGCTTATAGCCGCAAGGACTGCCGCTGTCGATAGACAGCGGAAATCCCTGCGGTTGTTTTTGACGTGGTCGTCTCAGTCGCCGCCCGTGACCACGCAGCCGTGGTTGGTCCCGATGGCCGCGTGCACGAAGCGTTCGCCACTGGTTGTGACCGGCGAGGGGCTCAAGAACTGTAGAGCCGTGTCGGTGGTCTGCAGCTTCTCATCACGGTTGCTGCCAAAGGCGAGGAGCTGCGCGGAGTCCGCGGGGATCACGAGAGATTCGCTCGAACCGAGGAGGTTCGCGCAAGTGGTGCCGCAATTGGTGGTCACGCCTCCGCACATCACACAGGAGCCCGCGTCGCCCCCCCCAAGCGGGCAGGCCTGGTCGCAGGCGCCACAGTTCTCGACGTTCGTGAGCACGTTCACACAAGAGGTCCCACAGCGCTGGCTGCCGGTGGGGCAGTCCGCCTTACAGGCACCGCCTTCGCAGACCTCGTCGGCGGCGCAGGCCTGACCACAGTCGCCGCAGTGGCTCGCGTTGTTGAGCACGCTGACACAGCTCTGAGCGCACTCCTTCGTGCCACTGGGGCACTCGTTGACACAGCTGCCGCCGACGCAGACCTCGGACTGGGCGCAAGCATGGTCGCAGGTCCCGCAATGTTGGGCGCTCTGAGTGACGTCGACGCAGGTGTCGCCGCAGCGAGAAGCCGGCGTCTGGCAAATCGCCACACAGGCTGCGTTGAGACAGGACTCATCGCTCCCACAGTGGATCCCACAGGCCCCGCAGTTCTGGGCGCTGTCCGCAGTGAACACCTCGCAATCGCTTGGGTCTTCGTCGCAGTCTGCGTAGCCGTTGGCGCAACTCATCTCGTCGCTTGAAGTGCAGACCTTCGGCCCGTTCGAGTCTCCGAAGCAGAGATAGCCCTCGAGGCAGTCCGCATTGGTGACGCAGGTGTAGGCGGCGACTTCGGGGTTGTATTCGCTGCAGGCCGCCAAGGTGATGGCGAGGAGAAACAGGCTCGCGAAGGCAGGTCGCATCGGCATCCTCGAGTTAGAACGGGACCGTCATCAGAGTTGGGCTCAGGACCGGAACGGCGCTGGGCGCGACGCCGTCAAGGCCGAGCTGACCGGCGCTGTTGTCGCCCCAGCAATAGACCTCTTCCCTATCGACGCTGAGCGCGCAGGTGAACTCTGCGCCAGCTGCGAGGTCGAAGATGGCCACCGCGTTGCCGTTCGCGTCGACGATGTCGACCTTCACGAGAGCCCTCGAGGCGACCTCCGTTCCATCCCCGAGCCTCGCCCCGGCGCCCCAACAGTAAACCTCGCCAGCAGTAGAAAGAGCGCAGACGTGCTTTTGTCCGACCTCGACCCGCGTGTACTTGACCCCAGCGTCGCCGTCGATGTGAGTGGGGTCGAGCTCATATGTCCCGCCAGGGCGTCCAAAGAGCAGCGCGTCGTCGTTCTGTCCCCAGCAGTAGAGCTCGCCGTCGACGCCGACCGCACACGAAGTGCTGCCGTAGACATCGAGGTCTTGAACGAGCAGGTCAGGAATTAGAGTGGGAACCGAGCGATTGGAGGTCGTCCCGTCGCCGAGCTGTCCAAAGGAGTTTGCGCCCCAGCAGTAGGCTTCGCCGCTCTGGAGGCGAGCGCAAGAGTAGCTCGGTCCGAGAGCAGCCTCGAAGACATTCGGGAGCAAGTCGATGGGCTCAGGCGGAAGGGCAATGACGAGGGCGCTGCCGCGACCGAGCTGTCCCACCTGGTTTGCGCCCCAACACTCGAGCGTCCCCGAGCTGTCGATGCGACAGGCATGCGAGGTGCCCAAATCCAAGCCAACCAACGCAGGCTCGACGAGCAAGTCGTCGACTGGTGTGGGGATGAGGAGTGGCTGGCTCAACATCGTGCCCGTGTTCTGCCAATTGCCCGTGTTGATGCCCCAGCCCCAGACGGACCCATCACTGCGGGTGGCAATGGTGCATTCCGGCCCCACCGCCACATCGATGACGTGCTGGGAAATGTCCGGGAGCTCGATGGGTTGGGGCGTCTCGACAGGCCCGATTTGAGAGCCAATCCCCACCTGGCCACGGTTGTTCTCGCCCCAACACCACAGGCTTCCTTGGCCGTTCAAGACGCAGACGTGAGTCCCGCTCGCGACCAGTTTCCTCTTGTAGCTCGTGATCGTGCACAGACCTCCTGGGAAACAGCCGTTGAGGAGGTTGCTCCCACACGGCGAGTTGCAGACCCCACAGTGGTTCTTGGCCCACGTCAGATCGACCTCGCAACCGTCCATGTGGATGTTGTTGCAGTCCGCACGCTCCGGAAAACAGCCGATGTCGCATTTCCCCGCATGGCACACGGGATAGGAGTGACCGTAGTCTCGGCAGTTCGTCGCACACACGCCGCAGTTCGTGGCATCGTTCATGAGATCGGCCTCGCAGCCGTCCTGTGCTTGGTTGTTGCAGTCTTCAAACCCCGTGACACAGGCGCCACAAGCGCCGCTCACGCATTTTTTGTTCGCCCCACAGGAGGCGTCGCAAGCCCCACAGTTGAGGGGGTCTTGTGCGGTCAGGACACACCGCTCGCCGCATTGGGTTGCGTCCGCCGAACACACACAACTGCCGGCGTTGCACTCCTCGTTGGTGCCACAGGCCGAGCCACAGGCGCCGCAGTGGAAGACGTTGCGCTGGAGGTCGACACAGGCGCCGCTGCAGTCCTGCGTACCGGTCAGACACTGCAGGCCGCAAGACCCGGCGCTGCAGACCTCCCCCGTGCCACAACTCTTCGAACAGACCCCACAGTGCTGTGGATTGCTCAAGAGGTCGACACAGAGCCCGGCGCAGCTCTGGGTTCCTGGCGGGCAATCCGGCCCGCACGCCCCTCCGACACAGCGCTCTGCGGCCTCGCAGGCGTGTTCGCAAGAGCCGCAATGTTCTCGGTTGGTCAAGACATCGACACAGGCTGCATCGCACGCCCTCGTGCTCGCTGGACAGTCACTGACGCAAGCTCCTCCGACGCAAAACTCACCGCTGCCACAAGCGCTGCCGCAGGCTCCGCAGTGCAACGCATTTTGGCTCACGTCGACACAGGTCTGATCGCAGGCCTGGGTTCCTGTCGGACAGTTACGGACGCACCCCCCACCCGCGCAGAATTCGCCGCTGGCGCAGGCGTTGCCACAGCTTCCGCAGTGAGAGACGTTTTGCGTCAGGTCTGCACAGGTCTGGTCGCACGCAGTCGTGCCAACCGGGCAATCGCTGAAGCAGCCGCCGCCAACGCAGAATTCGCCGGTGCTGCAGGCGTTCCCGCAGCCGCCACAGTGCGCAACGTTCTGAGTGACGTCGACGCAGTTCCCACCACAGGCCAAGGTGGGCGCTGAGCACTCTTCGATGCAGACGCCGCCTGTGCACACGAGCCCTTCGGCGCAGGACGCCCCGCAGGCGCCACAATGCGCGGTCGAGAGGCGCAGGTCGACTTCGCAGCGAGTCGGCTCGCCGTCGCAGTCTCCGAACCCGTCCGCACACTGCCGCTCGCTCTCGAGCGTGCAGACGGAGGCGGCGCCATCGGCCGAGAAGCAGGCGTAGCCCGAGAGGCAGTCGCCGTCGCTCTCGCAGGTATAGGAGACGGCGCTGGGATCGTACTCATCGCAGCCAGCGATAAAGAGCAGCGCCGCGACGAGCAAAGGCAGTCGTCTTTGACGAGGAGTCCAAAGGTCAGCACTAGGCGCCCACCACGACAGGGGCAGGCCATGACACGGGAGAGTGGTGAGGGAGGCATCCATCAGAACCTCACCTCGACGGTGACTGACCCTGGCCCTGGAATCACCAGCAGGCTCTGGTCGGCTGCCTTGGGCTCGTCGTCTTCCGAGCTGGCCAGAAAGAGGATGGGGCCAGTGATGGCGAGCGCGCCGCCGAGAGTCATCAGCCCGATGCCGAGGCCTTGGTAGAGGCCACCATCGTCGAACTGCTGTTGGGCTTCTTGCTGTGTCATGCCACGCACGACGCCGTCGACCTTCTCAGGGTGGTTGACCTCGTCTTGCAGGCTGCTCCCGACAATGAATAGCGCAGTTCCTCCGCCGAGCAAGACGAGACCGGTGCCGATGGAGGTCCAGCCTAAGATCGAGGCGATGTCCGCTGTGTCCGGGCAGCCGTCCTGGTCTGCGTCCCCGTCGAGGTCTTCGGGTTGATCGGGGCAGCTGTCCGCGGTGTCGGTGACCCCGTCGTTGTCGTTGTCGGAGTCGGGGCAGCCGTCGTCGTCCTTGAAGCCGTCCTGGTCTTCGGCCTGCAGCGGGCACTGGTCCTCGGCATCGGCGAGGCCATCGTCATCGTTGTCGAGGTCAGGGCAGCCGTCGTCGTCCTTGAAACCATCGAGGTCTTCGGCTTGGCCGGGGCAACGGTCGCCTTCATCGCTGACTCCGTCCCCATCGTTGTCGCCGTCGAGGCAGCCGTCGTCGTCCTCGAAACCGTCGAGATCCTCGGCCTGATTCGGGCAGCCATCGACGCCATCGAGTCGGCCATCGTGGTCGTTGTCGGTGTCAGGACAGCCGTCGGCGTCGTCGAAGCCATCTTTGTCTTCTGGGTCGTTGGGGCAGCGGTCAACTTTGTCTGGGATTCCGTCTTTGTCGGAGTCCTTGGAGTTCTTGGGGAGCGTCGCTTGGCACTGGGAACGCGCCTCTTGCGTGAGCTCGACGAGGGGGGCGAGCTCGAGCTTCTCGAGGGCATTGTCGCATTTCTTGAGCGCCTGACAGGGCTTCCCTTCCTCGAGGAGCGCCCGACAGGCTTCGTAGTCTTCCTTCGCCGCGGCCGCGTCTTGCGCCAGCGCCAGGGTTGGAGCGATGAGGACAGCGAGCCCGAGGAGCCCGAGACTGAGGAAATTGAAGGTTTTCCAATTCAAGGTCGATCTCATGGTGCAGAGATGCAGCGGAATCCGATGTTCTCGCGGCGGAAGCAGTCGGGACGGGCGCCTTTTGTGAGGCCAGGAGCGCTGACGATGCCCAAGAACCAGAAGGCATCGGGCTCGTCCCAGGCTCCGCCTCGGAGAGCATAGCCGTCGGTGCAGTAGCCGAGCTCTTCACCGCACGTGACCCACTCCCAAACGCCACCGGCCATATCGTAGAGGCCTTCTGAAGTCTGGTTCCAGGGTAAACTCGTTGGCGCTGATTTGGTGCGGAGCTCCGCCCGTCGAATCTCGGTGAGGTCCCCGTCGAATGGGTATTGTCGGCTGCTTGGGCCACGCGCCAGCGACTCCCACTCCATGCTGGTGGGCAGGCGCATGCCGAGCTGTGCACAAAACCCTTCGGCTTCCAGAGGGCTCACGTTGGTCACGGCTTGGTGAACAAAGAGCCGGGGGGCAGTCCCTTCGGCGCACACCTGCTGGGACAGGCCACCCGCACGGGTCCACAGCTCGTCGGTGACCTCAGTGCGGTGCACCCGCAGCACCGGCGCAGTGAAGCGCTCCGCCGCGAGCACTCCGGTCTTCGTCGTCAGGTCGAAGCTGTGGTCGGGAAAGGCGTTTTGGTAGCGCTGCAGCTCGAGGGTCGTGAGGCCGACGGAGACCTCGCGCGCCGGGACCTCGACGACGTCGCTCGAGGGGGGGTGGCCGTTCGCGGCGGCAACGGAGCCCGCAGCGAAGGCACGGCTCAGGTCCGCGGCCGCAGTGGGGAGCTTCGCTTTCGGTGGCCGCTTTGCGGGCACGTTGGAGGCCGTGGCACCGTCTGAGGAGGGCTGCGAACCCTGCAGGGTGAGCAACAGAGTGACCACGGCCAATGAGGTCAGGACGCCCAAGCCCAGAGCCAGCCACCAACGAGTTTTGGGACGCTTTTTCGTGGGCTCGTTCTTGATGAACTTGAGCTTCTCGGTTTCGTCGTCGTCGAGTGGGTTTTCCGTCGAGAGTCGACCGAGGTCGTCTTCGAAGCGAGGCGTCGCGGTGACGTCCGTCGCCTTGCTGTCCATGTCGCGCGGGATGAAGCTCGGTCCGGTGGTGGCCAGGGTGTCGTCGTTCTTGGTCAGACGGTGCCCGATACCGATGTCGGACGAACGCGGTTCGATATCCGAATAAATGCGCAGGCTGCTGACGTCGCAGCCCTCGAGCCGCGAGTAGATCTCGCTGGCGCTGCTGTAGCGTCCGCCCAGATCCTTGACCAACGCCTTGGCGATGACCATTCCCAGCGGGTGGTCCATCAGCTCTCGGGGCAGGACGATGGGTTGCGGGCTGAGCTGTTTGAAGACGATGGCGGCCAGCGAGGGAGCGTCGACGGCGGGCTTGCCAGTCAGGCACTCGAGAAAGGTCAGGCCCCACGAGTAGAGGTCCGACTGAGGGCTGAGCGGTTTCTCCTCGAGCTGCTCGGGCGCCATGTAGGACGGCGTGCCAGGAAACTGTCCGGCCTCGGTGAGCTTGCAAACGTCGTCGGCGCTTACTGGGCTGAGTAGACCAGCGATGCCGAAGTCGAGCACCATGGCGTTGCGGCGGGCGCCGGTGTGGGCGAGCATGATGTTGGCGGGCTTGAGGTCACGGTGGACGATGCCCCGTGAGTGGGCGCAGCTGAGCGCGTCGAGGACCTGCAGCATGATGCGCTTGGCCTCGCTGGGCTCGAGTCGGCCCTCGCGCTCGAGGACCGTGGCCAGGTCGCTGCCTGGGACGAACTCGAGCGTGGTGTAGAGGCGACCGTCGGGCAGCCGCCCGGAGTCGATGAGACGAACGATGTTGGTGTGTTCGAGCTTGGCGATGAGAAGCATCTCTCGCTCGAAGCGCGCGATCTCGATCTCTGGGTGGCGGCTCTTGGCGACCCGCTCCGAGAGCAGCACCTTCAGCGCGACGGTTTGACCGGTGCTGAGCTGCTTGGCTTGATAGACGACGCCGAAGCCCCCAACGCCCAGCTGGAGGTTGATGCGGTAACGTCCATCGATGACGGTCCCCGTCTTTAGGTCCGAGGGATGCCCTGTCATTCTGGCTCGACCTGCTTGACCTGCTCTATTTGCACGCAGCGGCCCATGCAGCAGCGACTGGTGCTCGCGGGGCACCCTTCGGCAGCGATTTGCGCACACGCGGCACCCTGTTCCATGAACTGCGAGCGGTTGACCGGGACACCACAGGTCCCGTCTTCGCAGAGCATGCACTGCGAGTCGAATTCACAGACGGCCTCGGAGTCGGGACTTCGTTTGTAAGGCAGGCAGGCCTCCTCGTGACCCGGATGGTGTTGCTCAGCGACTGGAGGCTTCGAGCCGCTGATGCCACCGAGCGCCTCGGCGATCGGCAGGTCTTTCACTGCGCTGGGGCAGCGTCTCATCCTCGCCTGCAGCTCGACACAAGAGGGGCAGCCCGTGAGCTCCGGTGAGTAGAAACCATCGAGGATGACGTGGGTGGCTCCCCGCGCCGCCGCCGCGTTGAGAACTTTGTTCAGCGCGTCCTCGCGGGCGACCTCGTCCGATTGCCACGAGTTGGTGTTCGGTTTGCTGATCGCGCCGAGGTCGTCGCAAGGCTGTGCGTCGGCCTCGGAGATCGCGCGGATCTTCGTGCCCCCAAAGCTCAACGTCGTGAGCTTCGAGCACCCAGTGGACAGCGTCAGCAGCACAAGCAGCACAACCCCCAACTTTCTCATCGGCAGCTCTCCCAGGCAAAGGCAGTTCGTCCTCCGAAACGCCGTCAGACTAGCCCAAGGTGGCTCGCCAAAAAAGCTCCTGGGAATGGTGGGTTCCTCGACTTCGCCTCATTCTCCCAGCACACGGCGCTTGATCAGCGGCTGAGCGATGGCTCCGAAGAGCCACAAGTACCCCATCGCGCTCAGCAATAGCCAAAGCGCGTGGAGATTCAGGGAGCCGCTCAGAAGCAACGAACGGAAGGTCTCGGCGAGGTGATAAACGGGGTTGAGGTTCATCAACACTTTCAGGGCGAGAACATCGGTCTGGAGCGGGAAGTAGGTGTTGCTCACCAGGCCAAGGGGAACACCAATGAGAAAGACCGGGTAGTTCATGTGGTCGATGGACGGCACGAGCGCGGTGAAGATCAGCCCGAAGGCACCAAAGACCCAGCCCGCGGCAAAAGCCAGTGGGGGCAAGAGGACGAAAAACTGCCAATGGACGTCGATCAGCCCAACGGCCTGGAAGACGCTCAAGACCAAGACGACGATTACGGAGTTCAGCATGCCGCGGGCGCCGGCCCAGGTCAGCTCGGCCCAGACGATGTGTTCGATCTCGACCTGAGTCGAGAGGATGCCGTCCCAGGTCTTCTGGTAGAACATTCGGACGTAGGAGGAGTAGAGGGCTTCGAAGAACGGCGTACTGAAGGCGGTGTAGGCAACTAACCCTGGGGCCACATAGCTGGAGTAGCCGACCTCTGTGCCCTCGTAGAGTAGGGAGCCGACGTAGGTTCCAAGCCCCAACCCAAAGGCGACAAAGAAGATCACGGGCTCCATGGCCGGTGGGAAGAAGGCAGTCTTCCAGTTGCGCAGATACACCTGCGCGTTGCGGCGAAAGACTGCCCAAGTCTGCCACTGGAAGAGGGCATAGAGCCTGGGACCGAATAATTTGGTGTGCCTCATGGGTCAGTCGTTCTGGCGAGGTTGCTCGTGCGCTGGGACGCGAGGTGGCTCGCTTCGAGCCCTCAGTCCTGGGAAGCGAGCCCATCGTCTTTGGAGAGGTCCAGAAAGAGGTCGTCGAGGTTAGGAGGGCGGATCTGGAAGTTCAAGTCGGGAAAAGAAGAGGTAAAGAGGGCGAGCCCTTTGGCGTCCATGGGGATGCGCCACTCGTTCAAGATGCGCATGGGCGTTCTCGAGGTGTTCGCGCGCAGCCACTCGTCGAGCGCGGCCCGGCTCACCGCGTCGGTCTGCACGACCACGACGTGCTCTCCAAAGAGCGTACCCAAGATCTCACGGGGGCTGCCATTCGCAATGGCGCGCCCCTCGTCGATGACGACAAGCTCGTCGCTGAGGCGCTCGGCCTCGTCCATGTAGTGGGTGGTCAGAATGATGGCTAGCCCCTGGCGGCGTAGGTCGTCGATCAAGTTCCAGACATCGAGCCGAGCCTTGGGATCGAGGCCTGTGGTGGGCTCGTCGAGGAAGAGGACCTTCGGCCGATGGACGATGGAGCGCGCGATGAGCAGACGCTTCTTGAAGCCGCCAGAGAGCTGCATCGGCGAGAAGTTGACGAAAGGCACGAGCCCGAAGTCGCGGAGCAGCTGGCCGATCCGCTCGGTGAGGTTGGTCACTTTGGGCCGGAAGTAGCGCGCGAACGTGGTGAGGTTGGCGCGCACGGTAAAATCGCTGTCGAGGGTGTCGTCTTGGGAGCAGACGCCGAGCCAGCGTTTGATGTCGCCGCGGTGTGCGGCGAAGTCCTGGCCTTCGTAATGGATCCGGCCGGCGTCGGGGGTGATGAAGCCGTAGAGCATGCGCAGGGCGGTCGTCTTACCGGCGCCGTTGGGCCCCAGTAGGCCGAGCACCGAGCCTTTGCGCACCTGCAGGTCGAGGCCATCGACGACCTTCTTGCCGCTATACGACTTCTCGAGACCCCGTGCGTCGAGGATGAGGTCTGGAGTGGCCGTGGTTTGCTCTTCGCTAGTGTAAACCGTCATGAATCTCCATGTTTATTTGGCTGCAAGGAGCGCCCCCAATCCCCACGAATTCTTCAAAAATACCGGCATGTTGTTGATTACAGAAAAGAAGAAAGTCATTGGGGG
>Ga0210044_10001477_pt1 | contig 35909 bp, 29 predicted proteins | sample CryGey13umfilter_2_FD_183959 | JGI IMG/M metagenome (GOLD analysis project Ga0210044, IMG submission 183959) | Groundwater microbial communities from aquifer in Utah, USA - Crystal Geyser 4/9/14 3 um filter (SPAdes) (version 2) | ecosystem: Environmental > Aquatic > Deep subsurface >...
GGGGGGGGGGGGGGCTGCGGTTGCAAGCGCGGCCAGGAGGGCGGTGATCATCGGGTGTGCTCCTTGGTGAGACACGCACTGTTTACGCCAGGACTTTGACGCTCGCAATAACTTCTACATAAAGATGTGCGTGTGTCGTTGTAAGCTCGTGAATGCCGGCCGGTCTGCGCCGAGTGGCTGTGCGCTACAGCAGCCTCCCTTCAGCGTTCGCAGACCTCATGAGGGCCGTATTTTCCGCGCGCTGTCTCATCCGGGTGGCCCTCGGCGGGGTGCAATTTCAGCCGCAGCGACCTCGCCCTTTGACCTCCGCGGGCACCGGGAGGTGAAGTGGCACCACCGCACACCCGCCTGCTATGCTCCCCCTCCCGAGGAGGTCTTTGTGCACGCACTCTTTGAACGAACGATGAGCCTCGACGCTCCCACCGCGGCGTCGCTCGCGGCGGCCATGCGCGACGTGGCGCTCGCGGACGGCACCCACCCGGCCGAAGAGCAGCTCATCGCCGCCTTCGAGGCGGACGTCGTGACGCCTGGCGTCGCCCCGCTCGCGAGCCTCGACGCGGTCACCGACCTCGCCGTGCAAGAGGTCTTCTTGCAGAGCCTCGTGCTCGTCGCCTTGGCGGACGGGCACATCTCCGACGAGGAGCGGCAGGTGATCGGGCGCTACGCCACGAGCTTCGGCCTCTCCGACCTGGAGGTGGCGCGCTGCGTCTCCGACGTCGGCGGCGCTATGCTCGCGCAGCTCGCTGGGGTGAAGCTCTTCCGCGAGGACGCGGTCGCGGTGGGTCATGCCATGGGCCTCGACGCCTTCACCATTCGCAAGGCCCTGGAAGCGTAGACCGGCGCGGCCGCGCCGCGTGAGGAGGTAGGCGTGTCCGCAGAGGCTTGGGCTTGGATCGCAGCGGGGCGCGCGCTTCGCGGGGATGATCCGCGCTATGTGGCGCGTCCGGACCTGGGCGGTGACGCCATCGCCGCGCTGGTGGAGCGCGACCTCGCGCCCCTCGCGGTCGCCGGTCCGCCGGGCTCGGGGCGGAGCACGGAGCTGCTGCGCGCGGCGTGGCGCTGTCGCGAGCGAAGCCAGGACCGCGTCGTCGACCTGACCTGGTTCGGCGACCCGGAGCGCTTGGAGGTCGGCCCCTTCCTCTACCACCTCGCGCGCCACTACTTCGAGGAGTGGGCGGGGGACCCCGCGCGCAAGCACCCCACCGTCGCGCTCGTGCAGGATATGCGCGCCTCGGACCCCGATCTCCCGCAGGGCTCCGGCCGCACCCTGCCGCCGCTTGTGCTCGCGCGGCAGGTCTTCGAGGGCTACGCCACAGCCTACGGCATCCGCCGCCTGGCGATCTTCGTCGACGGCTTCGAGCGCGTCAGCCCCGAGCGCGCCGCCCGCCTGCTGGTGGGCCTCGCCGACGTGGCCGACGTGGCCGATGTCGTCGTCGCCGTCGGGCCGCGCTTGAGCCACGGACCCGAGGCCTTCGCCCTGCTGGAGCGCTTTCGCGTCGTGCCGCTCGCGGCCCTTGACACGGCGCCGCGCAGCGCCGGCCGCGCCTTCTTTCGCGAGCTCGTGCTCCGCCGCTTGCCCCCCGAGGCCAAGACCCGCGCCCTGCTCGGCCGCGTCGATCGCGCCGCCGCCCTCTCCGGCGGCCTGCCCCGCCGCGCCCTCGCCCTCCTCGGCGACGCCGCCCGCTACGCCCCCGCCGGCGTGCCCACCGCCGCGTCTTTGGAGCGCGCGCGCGCCGACCACGAAGAGGCGCTGCGGCGCTTGCTCATCGCGGGCGATCGCGCCGAGCTCGCGCGCGCCCTCGGCACCGACGGCATGGAGGTCGCCGCCGACCGCCGCGTGCGCCTGCTCGCCCACGGCCTGCTGCTCGAGCGCGGCGTCGGGCCCTCGCTGCGCGTCACGCCGCACCCGCTCCTGGAGGGCTGGCTTCGTGGCGGGCGCGACGAGGCGCTCGCGGAGCGCGTCTCCTCTGCGCTCGAAGGCGCGGTCGTATAGACAGCGCGCTCGCTGCTACGGAAGTCCGATGCTCACGCTCCTCAGCTCGCTCGCCCTCGCTGGGCCGGCCACCTCCACCATCGTGCTCGCGGGCGACGCGGGCCTCGGCCTCCCGGAGTGGGTGCCCGAGGAGCGCGCCGAGGCCCTGGAGCGCGACCGCTGCCTGCGCTCGGACGAGGATCCCGTCGCGGCCAAGGCCCGCGCGCTGGTCGGCGCCGCGCAGAGCGGCTGGGTGCTGTGGCTCGGCGATAACGTCTACCCGAGCGGCTTGGAGGCCGTCGACGACCAGCTCGGCGGCTGCCACCCGGGCACGCGCACCTACGGCGAGCAGGTGCTCCAGCGGCAGCTCGACGCCGGCCTTCGCGCCGAGCACGTCGTCTTTGTGCCGGGAAACCACGACTGGAACCACCAGGGCCCCGGCGCGGGCGAGGAGCTGCGCGTGGAGCGGCAGCGCACTTGGATCGAGGAGCACGGAGCGATCGCGGCCGGATACCGCGAGGGCGCGGTCTGGCACGCGGACATCGGCGCGCACCTGCGGCTGATCGCCTTCGACTCGCAGCCGGCGGTCAGCCAGCCGAACGCCACGGCGGCGCCGCTCGCGGCCCTCGACGCCGAGGTGGGCTCGGCGGGGGGGCGCCTCGTGGTGCTCGCCTCGCACCACCCGCTGGAGAGCGACGGGGAGCACGCGAACCGCAGCCTCGGCGGCTACTGGCCGATGGACCGCTTCGCCATCTTTCGCGCGGACATGGCCCACCCCGACTACGCCGCGTGGCGCGAGCAGCTTCGAGCGCGCGTCTCGAAGTGGCAAGCGGCGGGCGCGTCCGTGCTGCTGGTGTCGGGCCACGAGCACAGCCTGCAGTACGTCGAGCGCGCCGGCGTGCGCCAGCTCGTAGCCGGCTCCACCGTGCGCCGCGACCGCGTCTACCCGGCCGACGACGCGCGCTATGTGGCGTCGGAGTACGGCTTTGCGGCGCTCAACGAGGACGACGCAGGCGCCGTCTGGCTCGACCTCTACACCTTTGACTGCGGCGAGGTCTGGCCCTGCGGCGCCGACGCGGTGACCCTCGCGCGGCGCGTCGAGCTCAGCGCGGCCTCGCCCACGCCCTAGCCGCGGGTGCGGTAGGCACATCCACCGCGTTAATGAACAAGCGGCGCCATCAAAGCGTCGCTATCGAGCTGTCCGTGCCATTCTAATGTAAGTGCGCTCGACCTGCAGGTAGGTATCTTGGTACTCTCCAAGGTCTGCGGGTAGCTTTACCCTCGTTTAGGATGGTCGATGGCTCAGTGTCTGCCGATGTTCGCGCGCTCCATGAATCGGTCGGCGCTCGTCGCGCTCGCGCTCCTCGCCGCTTGCGGCCGCGGCTCCGAGACCGCGGACAGCACGCCGCCGCTGCCGGTGGACGACACGGCGGACGTCGGCACGATCGACGACACGGGGGACTCGGGCACGGGGGACTCGGGCACAGGCGACCCCGGCACGGCGGTCGTGCCCGGCGTGTCCGGCGTCTGCGAGCCGTGCGCGTCGGACTCGGACTGTGTGGAGCTCGACGCCGCCTGCGTTCCATCGGCGGATGGCGACTTCTGCGCGGCCTCGTGCGCGACCGTGTCGGACTGCCCGGACGGCTTCGCTTGTGCCTCCACCGTGGGCGTCGACGGCCTCGCGTCGCTCCAGTGCGTCTCGGAGATGAGCTGCCTCGACTGCACCGACCCCGACGGAGACGGCGCGGGGATCGGGCAGGCCTGCGCGGCGGCGGACTGCGATGAGGCCGATCCCACCAGCTTCTTCGGCGCGCCCGAGCGCTGCGACGGCGTGGACAACGACTGCGACGGCGCCGCGGAAAACGGCCTCAGCTTCCAAGACTGGTACCCCGACGCCGACGGCGATGGGCACGGCTCGGCCACGGCGTCGCCCACCTCCGCGTGCAGCCCGCCGCCGGGCATGGCGCAGACGCACGACGACTGCGACGATCACGCCGCCACCACGGCGCCGGGCGCGCCCGAGCTCTGCGACAACGTAGACAACAACTGCAATGGCGCAGTGGACGACAACGTCATCGACGTCGACTTCTACGCCGACGCGGACGGCGACGGCTACGGCGCGGCGGGCAGCGCGCCGGTGCGTGACTGCCGCGCGCCCACCTCCGGGGTCTGGGTCACCAACGGCTCCGACTGCGACGACGCCGCTAAGCTCGTTCACCCAGGCGTGGACGAGGCCTGCGACGGCGTGGACAACGACTGCGACGGCGCCGCGGACAACGGCCTCGCGCCAACGCCCGCCAGCAATGTGCAGGGCGAGTGCGCGGACAACCTGCTCGTCTGTGACGGCGTGAGCGGCTGGGTCGCGAGCCCCACCAACTACGTCCCGCAGCCGGAGTCCTGCGACGGCCTCGACAACGACTGCGCTGGCGGGCGGGACAACGGCCTGGGGCCAAAGCCGGCCGCCAGCGTGGCGGGGGAGTGCGCGGGGAACACGCAGGTGTGCGACGGTTCCAACGGCTACGTCGATCGGCTCACCAACTACGCTCCGCAGCCCGAAGCCTGCGACGGCCTCGACAACGACTGCAACAGCGCGGTGGATGACGGCATGGACGCCAAGCCCGCGGCCAACGTCGCCGGCGAGTGCGCGGACAACACGCAGGTGTGCCAGGGCGTCGCGGGCTACGTGGACAGCGCATCCAACTATGCGCCAACGCCCGAGTCCTGTGACGGCCTCGACAACGACTGCAACAGCGCGGTGGACGACGGCATGGGCCCCAAGCCTGCGGCGAACATCGAGGGCGAGTGCGCGGACAATACGCAGGTGTGCGACGGCCCCAACGGCTACGTCGACAGCGTCTCCAACTACGTGCCGCAACCCGAAGCCTGCGATGGCCTCGACAACGACTGCGCGAGCGGCGTGGACGAAGGCCTGGGCCCCAAGCCCGCAGCCAACGTCGAGGGCGAGTGCTCCGCGAACACCCAGGTGTGCCAGGGGGTCGCGGGCTACGTGGACAGCGCCACCAACTACGTGCCGCAGCCCGAGTCCTGCGACGGCCTCGACAACAACTGCGCGGGCGGTGTGGATGACGGGATGGGCCCGATCCCTGCCACCAACGTCGCGGGCGAGTGCGTGGACAACACCCAGGTGTGCGCGGGCACGTCGGGCTACATCGACAACCCCGCCAACTACACGCCGCAGCCCGAGTCCTGCGATGGCCTCGACAACAACTGCGACAGCGCCACCGACGAGGGTATGGGCCTTGAGCCGGCCGCGAACACCGACGGCATGTGCATCGACAACACCCAGTACTGCGCGGGTACGCAGGGCTATGTCGACAGCCCCACCAACTACGCCCCGCAGCCCGAGGTCTGCGACTCCAATGACAACAACTGCAACGGCGCGGTCGACGATGACCCGGTGTCGGGGGGCGCCACGTACTGGGTGGACAGCGACGCCGACGGCTATGGCTCGCTCCTGAGCGGACGCTCGATCTACACGTGCGACGTCGCGCCCCCCCGGGGGTACACGGCGGCGGACGGCGACTGCGACGACGCCCTGGACACCACCTTCCCCGGCGCTGTGGACTACCCAGACCTCCCAGGCGTCGTCGACTCCAACTGCGACCGCGTGGACGGCGACGTCGCGCGCGCGGTCTTCGTGAGCCCCTACGTCGCGAACGGCATGGGCAGTGGGACAAAGTCCGATCCCTTCGGCGACCTACAGCAGGCGATTGACGTGGCCGCAGCGTCGCCCACGATCGACCAGGTGCTCATTCGGGGCGGCACCGAGGCCACGTTGCGGGCGTTTGGCCCGGTCACGCTCGCCGACGGGGTCAGCCTGTACGGCGGGTATGACCACATGTGGCGATTCCGGCCCATGAACACGGTGACGCCACTGGCCGGCACGACCTACCGCACGGCCCAGCTGCGCACGCGCATCGAGGCGATTTCTGGTGACGACTACGCGCTACTCGTCGCAGGCGCGACGAAGCCCATGGAGATTCAAGGCATCGAGCTGTACGGCACCACCGGAACGCCCTCCAAGCCCTCCGGCCGTGCGTTGCTCCTCGTCGACGTCTCCGGGCCGTTTGACGTGTCCTACTGCACGATTGAGGCCGGTCGCGGGTACCATGGCCAGCGCGGCGCTGATGGGGCGCTCACAGGCCCCGCTCTCGCGGCGAGCGGCGGCGAGACGGATGGCACCGTGCTCCTCGTCGACAGCGCAGGTGTCCCGCGCACCGCGGCTTCCTGCGGGGGGTTGTATGGCGGCGCGGGTGGACGCGGCGGTGGCCCGGGCTTGAATGGCGTGGGGGGGCAGCGCGGTGGCCCCGCCTTCGGCATCGGCGTGACAGGCGGTGACGCCGGCGCAGGGGGCGCGGGGAACATCGCCGGCTCGACGATCCCAGGCCGTCGTGGCGCGCCCGGCAGCGGCGGTCTCGATGGTAGCAACGGCTCCTCGGGGAACCCTGGAACAACGCCGCTGAATGGTGAGTATGGCCACCTCATCGGTGATGGCACGCAGTGGGTCACGCTCAACGCCACGGCTGGCACCTCGGGCGGTGCAGGCGGCGGCGGCGGCGGTGGTGGTGGTGGCGGTGGCGCCATCAACACGGGCGGCTTCGTCGACCAGCGCGCGTCTGGCGGTGGCGGCGGCGCGGGCGGTGCGGGTGGTTGCCCGGCTACCGGCGGCGGCGGCGGCACAGGGGGCGGCGGCTCGATGCCCGTGATGGTCTTCAACTCTCCCGCGCTCACGATCGCCGACTCCCGGTTGCACAGCTCGGGGGGTGGCGGCGGCGGCTCAGGCGGCGCGGCGGCTCGCGGTGGAACCGGCGGCGCGGGAGGCTATGGTCACGCGGGCACCGAGGCGGGCTCTGGTGACGGACGGGCGTTTGGCGGTCGTGGGGGCACGGGCGGCGCCGGGGGTATCGCTGGCGCAAGCGGCGGCGGAGGAGCCGCAGCAGCCGGAGCGAGCGTCGCTGTGTTCGTGGCGGGCTCGGGCATCCCCACGCTGACGAACACCTCGATTCAGCTCGATCCTCCTGGATTAACCGGGGTAGGCGGACGCGGCGTGCACGTCCCAGGTGGTCTGCAAGACGGCCCCGAGGGCGCGTGGGCACCAGAGGCTGTCTGGGGGACGATCTTCCTCTACGACTCGGCGTATGTCACGCCAAAGCCCTGATGCGGGCGTTGGCACCGCACCAGCGGCTCGGCGCTACTCCGCGGCTGGGACCTCGGCTGCCTTCGCCTCGATCGCTTGCACGGTCGCCGCTGGCGCGAGCTCGCCGAGCACGGTGATCGACTTGGCGGGGGCGGGCAGGTAGGCGTCGAGGCTGCCGATGTACCAGCTGAAGCTGAGCGCCAGCAGGGCGATGAGCGCGCCGTAGAGCCACCAAGGCTGGGTCTTCTCGGCGTAGGGGTCGCGCCGATCGGAGATCGTGCCCGCGGGGAGCGCGGCGATGGCGGTGAGCGACTTGCCGAGGGGCACGTTGATCTTGGCCTGCGCGTTCACCGCCCAGCCGTTCGCGTCGAGGAGCGGGCCGAGGTTGCGCTGACGCAGCTTGAGCCACGCGACGAGCATCGACGGCCCCGAGATGAGCGCGACCATGCCGAGCACGCCGAGGGGCATCCAGATCCCCAGGCCGAAGAAGGCCTGCAGCAGCGCGCCCATCGCGGCGGTGATGCCGCCGACGGCGACGCCGAGGGCCGCGATCATGCCGACGTCGAGCGGCTTTGGCGTGGCGACGGGGGCGCCTGAGGTCGCTCCCGCCGTGCTCTCAGCGGCGGCGGCCACCTTGGCTTGTGACGCGGCCTCGGAGGAAGCGGCCCGCGAGGCGATCATGCCCTCGATCGCGCGCAAGAAGCGCACATAGGGCGACCAGAAGGCCTGACGCACGCTGATCGGGTTCACGACGATCTTGGTGACGGTCGCGTCCCAGTCGTCGCCCTTGCGGTCGTAGAAGACGCCGTTTCGCCCGACCATGAGGTTGTCGACGTCGCCGTCGGTCATGGCCGCGACGATGGACATCTTGGCGCCCGCGGCGTTCTTGAGGTCGCAGTAGAGCAGGTAGGCGCTGGACATGGGCGCCATGCTCGCGTGCCGCCCAGCGTCGTTCACGCGCAAGCAGAGCTGGCAAGCGCGCTGATCGAGGTAGAGCGTGCCGATTTGGAAGGTGGCGCGCTGCGAGCGGTCGTAGAAGTCGCGAAAGCAGACGAAGTTGTTGGCGAGGGGCATCAGGTCGCGGCAGTAGCGAACCAAGCGCTCGACCGACTCGATGGCGTCCGCGACGGGCTCCTCGTCCGCGTCGAGCGCGATGAGCGCCTCGAGCTCCGCGCGGTGAGCGCCCGTGGCGAGGGCCCGCAGGCGCTCCGCGCCAAGCCCAGCGACCGCCTGACCGGCCTCGGCGCCGAGCCAGGCCTGGTAGGCGTCGAAGCGCCCACACAGCACAGACCACGCCGCCTCATCCAAGCTGGCGCCGTCGAAGCCGAGCGGGAGCACGGCGGCCTCGCGCAGCGCGGACATCGCCTTCGCCCAAGCGGGGTTCACGCCGTCGACGAGCGGGAGCGCGCGGCCGGCTGCGACCATCGCGAGGGGGAAGTGCGCGATCTCGTCGGCGGAGACGTGCAGATCGCTCGCCGCGATCGCGAGGTACTCCACCTGTTGCCGGTTGACGGCGTCGAGGGCGCGTGGGTCGAAGGCGGCGACGCGGCAGCGCCCGAAGAAGTCGTCGACCTTGGACTTTAGGGCCGTCACGGCGGCATAGGCCGCGGCCGTGCCGTCGCCGAGCGGGCGTATGGCGTCGGCGGCGCCAGCGTCGAGCCAGGCGACGCGAGCCACGATCGCTGCGTAGGCGGCCTCAATCGCCGCGCCGTCGAGGCCAGGCTTGCCGCCGCGGTCCTGCGGCGGTGTGGCCGTGGCCCCGATGAGCTCGGCGATCACCTGACGCTGCTCGGCGCTCCTGCCCGACGCCTCGACGATGACGCCGTCGCCGTTGAGCGGCTCAGCGTTGAACGCGCCCAGCGCCTTCTCGACGTCGGCGACGGTGATGGTCGATGGGTCCTTGCCCAAGCTCTTGAGCAGCGAGGTCGCGGTGCGCTTGAGCAGCTTCGCTTCATCACTTTGATCGCCGATGTTCGCGATCGCGAGGCCGTCGGTCGAGGTGGCGAGGGCCTCGACGTCTCCCAGCACCGAGCCCGCCCACTCTGCCGCGGCGATGAGCTCGGCGGCGCGCACCCGGCGGTCGCCGTCGCGGTCGATCAGGCCCAGCGTGCGGGCGTCGAACTCCAGGCCGTCGACGGGGCAGGCGAGGGCGACCCAGAGCTTCTGGTCGAGCTCGCGCAGCGCGACGAGGTCGGCTCCCGTGCTCAATCGCACTTGATCAAAGCCGCCTACACGAACGAATCGCCAAGAATGTGCCATCGGGGTCTCCTATGAGCTCGTCGACGAGGTCTACGACGCAGCGCTAATGGTCGCGCAGCGCCGGTGCTTGGACTAGCCTGTCACCCGCCTGACTCGACGGCGTAGGCGTCGAAGCTGTCGAGCGGACCGGCGGCCGTCTGAGCCCCTCTGGGACGGCGTTATCGGCGCGAGCGACGCGGCGCTGACGAAGATCAACCTGTCGGTCCAACGGTCCAACGCCGGCAGTTCCTTGGCCTCCCCCGTGCATGGGCTGGGCGCAGGAGGTCCTGTGTCCGAACCAACGCACCCCTGGCAGTTCTCCATCGAGCTTCACCCGGATCAACCGCCGCTCTCCCATCAGGATCGCAGCTTGGTCGCGGGCGCGGTCGGCTACTTTGACCGCGAGCGCTACGCGTTGCACGCGTGGGCGGTGCTCGACCGCTCCGTGCACGTCGTCTTCTCGCCGACTCCAACGTGGCGGCCCTCGGAGCTCGCTGCGGGCTGGCGCCGCTTCACCACCACCGTGCTCGCCGAGTCGCCGTTCCGAGCGGCGACGGTGTGGCGCGGCGAAGGTGCCCTACGGGTGCTGGAGGCCGGAGCGCCCGCGCGCGCTGCCTGTCGCGAGGTGCTCGCCCTGCCGCGCGGTCACTTCCCGAGCGGGCGAGGCTACGGCTGGGTCTCAGCGGCGGTGCTCGCCGCTGAGGTGCTGGACCAAGCGTCGCGGGTGGCCGAGGCGCGCGCGGTGGCGTCGTAGTCTCGCGGCGATGTCGGGCGAAGGACGGGGGAGGGGGTCGACGCGGCGCCGCGCGCTGCGTATGCTCTTCGGCGATGATCACCCTCGCTGTCCTCGCGCCGCTCCCCCCTGACGGCCCGCCTGCCTCGCCGCATTTACTGCCGCTAGGGCGCGCTGCGAACGAGCTGGCGTCGCGCGGAGTGCGCTTGATCTTCACGGAGCACTTGCAGGCGGGGTTGGTCCGCGGCTTCGAGGTCGCTGACGGCGGGTGGCGCGCCACGAGCTCCGAGGTCTCCGGCGTCTTGGACGCGTGGCCCTCCGCCTTGCCACGCCAGGCGTGGGAGAGCGCGATCGCGGGCGCTGGAACCCGCCCCGTGGGGAACCCCGCCTCGCTCACCCGCACGCTGCGCGATCGCTTGGCCGTGAACCGCGCGCTGCAAGCGACGGGCGTGCCGGTGCTGCCGATGGAGGCCAAGCCCGAGCGCTTCGATCGGGTGATCGCGGAGTGGGGCGGGGCGATCGCCGTGCCGCGCATGCGCGACGGCGGTGGGCGCCGCTACGTGCGCGCCGCCGAGGGCGCGCCCACCGACGGGAGCTGCTTGCTTCAGCGGGTGCTGCGCCCGCCCACTGGCTGGACCGAGGCCACCGTTCGCGCTGTCGCGCAGCGAAGTGAAGCGGGGACCTGGGTCTTCTCGCCCTTCGTCTCGCGTCGCTCGCGCCCTGGCGGGTCGCGTCGCTCTCCGATCGTCGACCTCGCGAGCGAGCTCCTCCCAAAGCGCGCCGTCGTAGCGATGGAGCGCACGCTCGCTGGGGCGTGCGATGCGCTCGGCGACGATCCGCTCGCGGTGGAGCTCGGCGCGTCCTTCGCGATTGACGAGCACTACGAGCCGCACCTCATCGAGGTCGATGGCAGCCCGCGCTGGGAGCTGCTCGCCCTGGAGCGCGCGCAGCCGAGCCGCTGGAACGGCGTCGTTCGCGACGCGCTGTGTCGCCCCTTCCTGCGCATCGCGGCGGTGTCGGCTAGCTAAAGCCCGGACGCCGGCAGCAGCGAGATCGTGGTGTGAAACAGGCGATCCGCGAACATCGTCATCGGCATGCCCGGGAGCTCAAACGTGATCGAGCAGGTGTGCATGCCCTTGGAGAAGTAGACGTACTGTCCGCCGAAGACCATCGACGGCAGCGAGATGTGGTGGATCGCGTACGCGGTGGCGTCGAGCGAGCTCTTGACGTCGCCAGCGACGATGTTGGCGATCTCCATCACGCAGTCGAGCGCGACCTCGTCGAGCTCCTTCCACGGCTCGCCCATCATGCCCGACGCGACGTGGAGCATGCCGTGGCGCGAGAAGGACATGGACAGGGTGCCGCTGCGCTCGCCCACGAGCCCCACGAGCAGGTTGAACTCGTGCGGGCTGATGCTCATGCGGCTCAAGCCCGCAGCCCGTGGCTCGATGGCCGCCATCGAGAGGCCTGCGGTTGTGCCCTGAAGCACGGCCTCGATCAGGGTGTTGTCGATGCCAAACGGGTTTGCGGACATTTCCTCTCCACGGTGGTTGTTCTGTTTTCGGCCAGTGCGAGCGCCTCCTTGAGCGCGAAACGTGTTTGCGGCGTATGGAGAGGCAGGAAGACGGTGAACAGCACGAGGGTCGTGTTACACCGCCGAAGGTGGATGGAGAACTCTCGATGAAGCTCAGCCTGTTCACGATCGCCCTCCTCGTCGCTCCGCAGCTCGCGCACGCGCAGAGCTGCGACGCCGTCGCTGATCGCCTCGCGTCAACCCCGTCCGATGGGCTCGCTCGCTTGTACGGCGACCTCTTGGCGTGCAGCAAGCCCGTCGCCGAGGCCCGGTTCTCGGACTTCGTGCGCAAGGCGCAGACCACCGACGATCTGGTGACGCTCGCCCTCGTCGCCATCGACGCCCAGTCCTACCTGCCGGTCTGGAGCATGCTCGATCACGTGCGCGAGTACAGCCAGCGCGATGAGGTCGCCGCGGGCGTGGGCGCCGCTTGCCCCGAGCATCCGGGGGTCGTCAACTTCTTGCAGGGCGCCTACTTCGGGCTCAAGAACACCGAGTTTGGCCGCTGGGACCCCGCCTTGAGCGGCTGCAGCTCCGACGCGCTCGCCACTTGGATCGACGCCACCGCGGCGGCGCCGCCCACCTCGTCCTACGACGAGAAGTACAACACCATGCTCACGGCGCTCGTCATCCGGCGCGGCCCGGACGCGCTGCCCGTGCTCAAGCGCGCCGCCGTGGAAGCTGCCACCAAGGGCGGGCCGTTCAACGTCATCATCGAGAAGATGAACGACGCGGTGCAGCCGCGCGAGCTCGGCGCGGACATCACGCCGGAGAACCGCAAGCGCTTGGAGACGGAGCTCGTCACCATCGCGGGGTCCGTCGCCCCCGAGCAGGCGGCCATGATCGCGGACCGCTTGTACAACGCCGGCGCCGAGTCGGCGGCGGCGGGCTTGCTCCCGTATGTCTACCCCGGCAAGGTGCAAGCCAACGGCGGCTTGCTCTACGGCGTCGCGGCCATCGAGGCCTGCGGCAACGAGGCGGTCATTCACTACCGCTCCGTGTCCGAGCCCGCCCGCCGCTGGTCCATCCTGAACGACGTCGCCGCGCCCGCGCGCGCGGTCAAGGCGCGCCTCAAGTGCACGCCCGAAGGCGAGTGGCCCGTGATCGCCACCAACGAGCCGATCAGCTCGGACGCCGACCTCTACCCGTGGGTCACCGAGCTCCAGCAGGTCTGGGAGAACAAGGGCAACGCAGTGAAGAGCAAGCAAGAGGCGGCGGTCGCGCTACCTTAGTCGCAGTTTTTTCACTTTTTGCACTATACAGGGAGGGGCTCCTTCGCGTAAGCTAGGTGCCTCGGAGGCCGTATGGTGTCAGTACGACGCGAGTGGGTGCGCATCCTCATCGAGGATCCCTGTGAGCAGAACCGCTCGCGCGCCCACGCTCAGCTAGGGCACTTGGAGCTGTCGTCCGAGAACGTGGACAAGGCCAAGCTCCACTTTCAAGAGGCGGTGGAGCTCGACCCCACGGACGAGCAGACCGCCGAGGTCCTGCGCAGCTTGGAGCAGCTCCACGCGCCTACCCAGTCGCGCATCGGCCGCTTGTGGTCGTCGATCAGGGGGCACGCCTAACAAAGCGCACGGTGGGGCCGATCTCCACCAGCAGCTCCGTGCCGCCTCTGTGAAAGTCACCGTCGACCATATAGTCGATGGGTGTGTCGGAGCGGAGCACGAGCCTCTCGACCACTTGGTCCTTGGTGGCGGGGTGTCGCAGCGGTCGCGCGCGGTACATGCGGTGCAGCTCGCGCACGAGCGCCGCCCCGCTTTGCCCGAGGCCGATGGCGTGCATGCGCCCTGGCGAGCTCGGAGCCAGGTAGAACGGTCGAAAGCTGATGCCGATGTCGTCGACGGTGCCCGCGGCGACGGAGAGCCACGGGCCGCGGCCCCAGGCCTCGCCGTCGGCCTCGACCTCGCCCTCCCAGGGGCGCGACAGCTCGCGGAAGAAGGTCGTGCCGAGCGCCGCGGACGCGATCCCCTTCGCGAGCAGGGCGACGGCGGTGGCGGGGCTTGGGTCGCCCCCCGCGTAGTACGCCTCCAAGAAGCGCGCGACGATGCCGTTGCCGAACAAGAAGCCGATCTGCGCGCCGTCGACCCTCACGGTGCTGCGGTCGACGGTGGTGAGCGGCGCGCCGCCGCGCGTGAGCACGCCGTCGAGGAGCTGCAGCGGGGTGCCAAACAGGCCGATGCCGTGGGCGATGGTGTTCATGGTGCCGCCGCGTAGCAGCTGAATCGCGGGCAGCGGCGCGTCGCCGTAGAGCGGCGCGAGGGCGGTGAGCAGCGTGTGCAGCGTGCCGTCGCCGCCGTTGACGCAGAGCACCCCGGGGTCGAGCTCGCGCAGCGCCCGCGCGGTCCGCGCGAGATCGGCCGTAGACGCGGGCGTGAAGCAGCGCTCCGCGGCGCCGATCCGCTCAGCGAGCGCCTTGTGGAGGCTCGGGTCGCGGCGGTTGCGGCGCGAGGCCGCGTTCGAGAGGAGGGCGACGCCGCTCATGCCCACTCCCCCTCGCGGCCAAAGAGCGCGAAGGCCCCGCCGGTGTGCCAGAAGAGGAGGCGCTGCCCCGGGCGCGCCTTGGCCGCGGCGGCGAGCGCTTGAAAGGCCTTGCCGGTGTAGACGGGGTCGAGGAGCAGGCCCTCGGTCTGCGCCGCGAGCCGAATCAGCGCCCACAGCTCCGCGTCGGCGAGGCCGTAGCCCGCGCCCACGAAGCGGTCGTCGATCCGCCAGGAGTCACCTGGCGAAGCGAGCGCTCCGAGCCCGTAGGCGCTCGCGTCGGCGGCGATCTCAGCAGCGCGCGCCTCGAAGGTGGCGGCGTCGTCGCAGACCGCCACGCCGACCACCGGGCCGAGCACGGGCCGCAGCGCGAGGCCGGTGACGGTGCCGCCGGAGCCGACCGCGACGAAGACGCCGTCAAAGTCGCCCTGCACCTGCTCGCGGGCCTCGGAGGCCGCCTCGGCGAAGGCGAGGGCGCCGAGGCCGTTGCTGCCGCCCTCGGGCACGATGTAGGGCTTGGCGCCCTTGGACCGGAGCTCGTCGGCGAGCGCCGCCATGAGGGCGCCGCGCTCGGAGGCGTACTGCTCGCGCGTGCACCAGCGCACGTCGGCGTCGATGAGCCTGTCCAGGCCTAGGTTTCCGGTGGGTGGGCTCGCTGGATCGCCGCGCAGCAGCAGCACGGGGCGCAGGCCGAGCTGGCGGCAGGCGAGGGCGGTGGCGCGCGCGTGGTTCGACTGCACGCCGCCGCAGGTGATGACGGTGTCGGCGCCCCGCGCGAGGGCGTCGCCGAGCAGCAGCTCCAGCTTGCGCACCTTGTTGCCGGAGAGCCCGAAGCCCGTCAGGTCATCGCGCTTCACCCACAGCTCCGCGCCGAGGGCCTGGGACAGGCGCGGCAGGTGTTGGAGCGGGGTGGGTCGCTCTGCGAGGGCGATGCGTGGCAGCATGGGGGCACTCCGGGAGGTTGGTCATGGTAGCGCCGGTGATCCTCGTGTCCTCCGATCGGCGGGACGAGGGGGGCTTCGGCCCAGGGCCTCGGGTGCGTCCGAAGCGCGCAGAGGTCTGGGTGTCTGAGGCTTATGTCGCGGCGGTGCAGCGCGCAGGTGGGCTGCCGCTCATCGTGCCCTCGCAGGACGCGGACATCGACCAGCTGCTCGCGCTCGCCGACGGCGTGCTGCTCACGGGCGGGCACTTCGACATCCACCCGTCGCACTACGGCGAGGTCGTGAGCGCGCGCTTGGACCGCGTGGAGCCGGCGCGCACGGCGCTGGAGCTCGCGCTCGCGCGGGCCTGCTTGGAGCGCGGCGTGCCGGTGCTCGGCATCTGCGGCGGCCATCAAGCGCTCGCGGTGGCGTCGGGCGGCGCGCTCATTCAGGATCTACCGACGTCTCCGGTCGCCCACGAGCAAGCGAACGACCCCGCCGAGCCCTCGCACGCGGTGCACCTCAAGGGCCTCGCGGGCGCGCTGCTCGGTGGGTACGCGCTCGTGAACAGCACGCACCACCAGGGGGTGCGCTCGGTCGGCGCCCCGCTCGTCGCGGTCGGCTGGTGCGATGAGGACGGCAGCGTCGAGGCGATCGCCGGGTCGGGTCGCTTCGCGCTCGGGCTGCAGTGGCACCCCGAGCTGCTCGGCGACGACCGGCCCTACCGCGCACTGGTGGACGCGGCGCGGGGGTAGCGGCTGGCTACCGCACGTAGAAGGCGAAGGTGCCGAGCTGGGGTGGCGTGGACTGGCACGAGTTGTACGAGGCGTTGCCCGTCCCGCTGATCTCGCCCGACATGCTCCAGCCGTTGAAGCTGCGCACGCCGCCGTACGCCGGGACGTGGCGGTAGGAGCCCACGAACATCTTGGGGTTGGAGTAGTAGTCCGGGGAGGCTGGATACACTGTGATGCCGTAGCCGTTGCCGTAGGACCCGCCGCAGCCGCTATTGGTGCTAAACCGCCCTGTGATCATGAGCTTGTCCCCGTTGTCGAGCGGGACCAAGCGGTCGTGGCTGCAGGAGTAGTACTGGCCGTTGGCGTGAGTCGTCGACGTGAGGTTGTCGAAGGTCCACGCGGACGGGCGCGCGCCGAAGTGGTCGTAGAGCAGCTGGCCGCTGTCGTTGTGCAGCTCGACGCGCACCTCGGCCCCGGTGCCAGCGCCCATGCTGTCGGTGACGCACTGGTCGAACCACGCGTTGCCGATGAGGTCCTCGGCGGGCGTGTTGGTGAAGCTGAAGCACTCCGTCCAGCCGCCGCCGAGGTTGTCCATGTCGCAGTAGGCCTCGCGGGCGTTGCTCTTGTCGCCGTCCGCGTCCGTGTCCACCCAGTAGGTGCCGCTCGGTAGGCCGGGCGCGACCGTGTGAATCGCGTCGCAGGAGTCGCCGGCGCTGGTCTGGGCCATGCCGATGCAGCCCGTCCAGCAGCTCGCGTCGGTGTCGATCTCGTCGTCGCCGCCGTAGGCTTGGGCGTCGTGGCCGTCGCCGTCTTGGTCGAAGTCGTTCGCGCCGTCGCAGTTCGTGTCGACGCCGTCGTACCAAGCGTCGGGAGCGCCGGGGTAGGCGTCGACGTTGCCGTCGTCGCAGTCGGTGTCGTCGAGGACGTTGTCGGTGGGCACGACGCAGGTCTGCAGCCGGGTGTTCGCGTCGCCGTACCCGTCGAGGTCGAGGTCGGACCACGACTCGGTGGCGGTGCTGAGGTCGAGGTTGTCGTCGGCGTCGTCGACCTTGGTGTCGCAGTCGTCGTCGACGCCGTTGCACAGCTCGGACGCGCCCGGGTTGGTGGTCGCGGTGAGGTCGTCGCAGTCTGTCGCGTCGGCGACGAAGCCGCTGGGCTGCGAGCAGGACTGGACGCTCACGCGGCGCTTGCCGTAGCTGTCGCCGTCGTAGTCGAGGTACCAGGTCTTGTTGAAGCCCTCGTCGACCGCGTTGTCACAGTTGTTGTCGGCCTCGTCGCAGACCTCGGTAGCGCCCGGGTAGGCGGTCGGGTTGGTGTCGTTGCAGTCGTCGGAGCTGGCGACGAAGCCCGCGGGCTGGCTGCAAGCGCTCTGGGACGAGCCGCTGAGTCCGTGGCCGTCGCGGTCACCGTCTTGGTACCAGGTGGAGCCGACGCCCTCGTCGACCGCGCCGTCGCAGTTGTTGTCGGCCTCGTCGCAGACCTCGGTGGCGCTCGGGTAGGCGGTCGGGTTGTTGTCGTCGCAGTCGTCCGAGCTGGCGACGAAGCCCACGGGCTGGGCGCAGGCGAGCACGCTCAAGCCGATGTTGCCATGCTCGTCGAGGTCGCCGTCGTGGTACCAGGTCGCGGCGTCCGTGGCCTCGAGGTCGATGGTGCCGTCGCAGTCGTTGTCGAGGCCGTCACAGCGCTCGACGCCGCCAAGGAACGAGGCGGCGGCTGCGTCGTTGCAGTCCTCGGCGTTGCTGACGTAGCCGGTCGGCTGGTCGCAGGCGACGCGCACGTCGCGGGCGTTGCCTTGGCCGTCGGCGTCGGCGTCGGCGTACCACGTGGCCTCGCCAGCGGCGCCGGCCTCGTCGGTGTCGCCGTCGCAGTTGTTGTCGAGGCCGTCGCACAGCTCGCGCGCGTCGGGGTTCACGGCGGCGGCGGTGTCGTCGCAGTCGAGGCACGCGGGGAAGCCGTCTGCGTCCGCGTCCGCGTAGCCGACAGAGCCATCGCAGTTGTGGTCGACGGGGTCGGTGCAGTCGTCTTCGTTCGCGCCGGGGAAGGTGCTCGCGTTGAGGTCGTCGCAGTCCGCGTCCGCGGTGACGTAGCCGCTGGGGGCGTCGCAGCCGGTGAGGGGCTTGCTCGTGGCGCCGAAGCCGTCCGAGTCCGCGTCCTGGAAGAAGGTGGTGGCGTCCGTCGCGTTCTCGTCGATGAGGCCGTCGCAGTTGTCGTCTACGCCGTTGCAGAGCTCGTCCGCGCCTGGGAACACCGCGGCGTCCGCGTCGTTGCAGTCGTCGGCCTCCAAGACGCCGTCCGCGTCTGCGTCGACGGGCTCGGGGGTGTTGCGGCAGCCGATGGCCAACAGCAGCAGCGTAGGGAGAAGCGTGAGGCTTGTGCGCATGGTGGAAGCTCCAAGTGGTTGAGGGGGGCGACGCTACCACCGACGTTGCGTGGACGCTAGCCTTGGCGTACCATCGCCGTTCCGGGCAGCTCACCCCGAGCCCGTCCCCCGGGAGGTCTGATGAGTCCACTCCGCGAGACCCGCGCCGAGACCGTCTTCCACGACGCCAAGCCGCCCTATTCAGAGGCGCAAGCGTTGGTAGAGGCGAATCGGTGCTTGTTCTGCGTTGACGCCCCCTGCGTGAGCGCTTGTCCCACCAGCATCGACGTGCCGCTGTTCATCCGAAAGATCGCCACAGGGAACTTGGAAGGTTCGGCCTTTACAATTCTCTCATCGAACATCCTGGGGCGATCCTGCGCGCGCGTTTGTCCGGTCGAGGTCCTGTGCGCTGGTGCTTGCGTGCTGAACGACGCTGGCATCCCGCCGATTCAGATCGGAAAGCTGCAGCGCTACGCTACGGACGCCGCGGTTCGCAACGGCTGGCGCTTCTTCGAGGCGGGCCCGGACACCGGCTTTAGCGTCGGCTTGATCGGCGGCGGACCCGCGAGCATCGCCGCGGCCCACGAGCTGCGTCGCCTCGGCCACGCCTGCACCATCTACGAGAAGCGCCAGGTGCTCGGCGGCCTCAACACCTGGGGTGTCGCGCCCTACAAGCAGCAGGCGGACGCTGCAACGGAAGAGATCGAGCATGTGCTCGGCATCGGCGGCGTCGCGGTGGAGCTCGGCGTCGAGGTCGGGTCGGACATCCCCTGGGACGCGCTGCTCGCCAAGCACAACGCGCTGTTCATCGGCTTTGGCCTCGGCCCCGACAGCCAGCTCGGCCTGCCGGGCGAGGACCTCAAGGGCGTCTACGGCGCGGTCGAGAACATCGAGATGCTCAAGACGGGCGCGCTGGAGATCACGGGCGCTGAGCACGTCGTCGTCGTGGGTGGCGGCAACACCGCCATCGACTGCGTGCGCGAGGCGCAGGTGCTCGGTGGCACCGCGGTCACCATGGTCTACCGCCGCGACGAGCCCTCCATGAGCGGCTACGCGCACGAGTGGGCCGTGGCCAAGGTGAAGGGCGCTCGGGCCGAGTGGCGGGCGCTGCCCATCGCTTATGAGGGTGATGGTCAGGTCGAGCGCGTGCGCTGTGTGCGCTTGGACGCCGATCGCGAGCCGATCGCCGGCAGCGAGTTCGTCGTGCCTGCGCAGGTCGTGCTCGTGGCCGTCGGCCAGGGCAAGCTCGGCGAGCTGGTGGCCCCGCTCGGCCTCACCACCGATCGCGGCCGCGTCGTCGTCGACGAGCTCCGCGCTACCTCGCGCCCCGGCGTCTTCGCTGGCGGTGACTGCATCAACGGAGGCAAGGAGGTCGTCAACGCCGTCGAAGACGGACGCGTGGCCGCTGGTGCCATCGATCGCTACCTGAAGGGAGGCCTCCGTGGCTGATCTACGCACCAACTTTGTCGGCATTGAATCGCCAAACCCCTTCTGGTTGGCCTCAGCACCCCCCACCAACTCGGGCGAGCAGATCATGCGCGCCTTCGACGCGGGCTGGGGCGGCGCGGTCTGGAAGACGCTCGGGCAGCCGATTCAGAACGTCTCCAGCCGCTTCGGCGGCCTGCACACGCGCAACACGCGCGCGGTCGGCTTCAACAACATCGAGCTCATCACCGACCGCCCGCTGGAGGTGAACTTCCGCGAGATCGCCGAGGTGAAGAAGCGCTTCCCGAAGCACGCGGTCGTTGTCTCGCTCATGGTGGAGACGCAGAAGGAGTGGCAGGACATCGTCAAGCGCGCCATCGACGCGGGCGCCGACGGCCTCGAGCTCAACTTCGGCTGCCCGCACGGCATGTGCGAGCGCGGCATGGGCTCGGCGGTCGGCCAGGAGCCCACCGTCAACGAGCGCATCACCTCGTGGGTCGCTGAGTGCTCCACGGTGCCGGTCATCGTGAAGCTCACGCCCAACGTCGGCGACATCATCCCGCACGGCCTGGCGGCGCAGCGTGGCGGCGCCAACGCGGTCTCGCTCATCAACACGGTCAAGAGCATCATCGGCGTCGACATCGACACCTTCGTGCCCCAGCCCTCCGTCGGCGGCCTGTCCACCAACGGCGGCTACTGTGGCACGGCGGTCAAGCCCATCGCGCTGCATATGGTGGCCAGCCTGGCGCGCGACTTCGAGTTCAAGCTGCCCATCAGCGGCATCGGCGGCATCAGCAACTGGCGCGACGCGGTCGAGTTCATGCTGCTCGGCGCCTCCACCGTGCAGGTCTGCACCGAGGTCATGCTGCGCGGCTACCGCGTCGTCGAGGACATGACCGACGGCCTCGAGCGCTACATGGTGAAGCAGGGCTTCGAGACCATCGACCAGATGGTCGGCAAGGCGATCCCGGCCTTCTCGCACTGGGGCGACCTCGACCTCAACCACGAGGTGGTCGCGCGCATCGACGCCGAGAAGTGCATCGGCTGCTACGACTGCGTCGCCGCCTGCCAGGACGGCGCCCACCAGTGCATCCACCCCTCCACCACCGACGAGCGCGTGCCGCGGGTGGACGAGGACGAGTGCGTTGGCTGCAACCTCTGCCAGATCGTGTGCCCTGTGCCCGGCTGCATCACGATGGAGAAGGTCGACAACGGCTTTGAGCCCGCCAGCTGGAACGAGCACGTCCACATGGGCGCCAAGCTCCGCGCCAAGAAGGGCGTTCACTAAGCGTGACGCCCGCCTCGGACATCTGCGTGGTGCGGTTCGACTCCGCCGGGGCGCTGGCGGGGCGGATGGTCGCTGCGGCGTAGGTTTTCCCTACGTCGCGGGGGTGAACGTGCCACCGGGCGTGTTGTCGCACGCCTGCTTGGCAATCTCGGGTGTCCCAGGCGCGTAGCTGTGGGTCTTGTTCACGATGCCGCCGGGCTCGCTCTTGGTGCAGGTGCCCTGCTGACCCTCGGCGGGGCAGGCGGTGTCGCTCCAGGTGCCGACGCTCGCGCAGACGGTCTTGAGGGTCGTGGCTTCGACGGCGCCGTAGTAGTCCGAGCAGGCCACGCCTTGGATGAAGCAGCTGCCCATGAGCGTAGCGACGGGCGCGGGCGCTGACGGCGGCGCGTCGGGGGCGGTCGAGACGGTTGGTGGGGCAACGGGGGCGGGCGTCGCGTCGGGCGCGGGGGTGCACGCGATCGCGGCCAACAAGATCACACTAAGAAACGATGCTTTGTCCATGGTGCTGACTCCTAGAGACGGCGGCGTGGACTGTGGCACGTGGGCCCCGCGGCGTCTACAGGGGCGGCCCGCGAGCGCCGGGGAGGGCGTGGGGCCGTGCGAGGACGCGTGCGGGTGCGCGGGCTGCGCGGGCTGCGCGCCGTGGCGGGTGGCGCGAACGCTGCGAGAGGCAGCGGCTTGGCGCCGACGCCGGCCTACTGTACGGCGCCCCGAACCTGGAAGCCGAGCGCTGTCAGCGCGCCGTGCACGTCGGCCGAGACGCCCTTGGGGAAGTCGAAGACGAGCTCTGTGACGACGCCCGCGTAGGGCGGCACCTTGCTGGCCTCCAGCATCTTGTCGGCCTTGGGCTTGATCTCGTCGCGCCAGTTGGAGCTCCCGAGGCCGAAGGGCTCCTTGTTCTTGACCTCGATCCAGGTGGAGCCGTCTGGGCTGATGACGTCGATGTCGAGCTTGCTTGGCGCGTCTACGCTCTGCTTCCCCGAGGCGTCGTAGAAGAGGTCGTTGTTGACGAGGGCTCCGTTGCCCTCGCGCTCGGCGGACTCGAGCTCGGCGCGGACGCCGCCGATGTTGTTGCCGATACCGTTCACGACGGCGGGGGTGGCCTCGCGCTCGCCCGCTCTTAGCTGCGCCACGAGCTTGGCTTCCGTGCGGAGCTTGGCGACCCAAAGCTGCGCGCCTGAGTTGTCGTGCGCCTGTCCGTCGGCGCGGAAGTTCTTGCCTTTGAAGCCGCTGATGGCGCAGCGCTTGGACAGGGCGTCGACCTCAAGCGCGAGCGCGTCGAGCTCGCCGACGGCGTCCCCGAACGGGGGCTTGAGCGCCGTCGGTGCCTTGGCTGTGCGCTGGAGCAAGAGCTCCGCGAGGCCGGCTTTTGCCAGGGCCATTCGGGGTAAAGCGAGGAGCGCGGAGTCGACGCCCTTCTCGTCCACGAACGCGTCGAAGGCGGCGAGGGCGGCGGCGTTGCCGGTGAGCGTCGCGCGGAGCTGGGTGAGCACGGGTGGAAGCTGAGCGTCCTCGGGGAGCTCGTCGGACGCGAGCGACTCGCGCGCGAGCGAGAGGTCCGCGCCGTGGCCGGGCTCCTTGCGCTCCTCCTTCTTCTCTTCAAGATCGGGCGTGACCGGCGTCTTTCCAGTTTGGCGGCGCATCATGCTGCACCTCCCTGGGCCCAAGGATGGAGCGTGTCTTCGCGCTGGAAGAACACCCCGTGCTCGGTCGTCGAGGCGGTGATCCAGTCGGGGTCGATCGGCACCTTTCCAAAGAGCGGCGCCCCGACGATGAACCACTCCCAGCCCGCGTCGACGACGTCGTTCCAGTCCTGCGCGACCAGCGCAAGGAAGAGCGAGCGCTCGAGGTAGTCGGGCTCAACCACCTCCTCGAAGCGCGTCACGAAGCCCACCAGAGCGCCGTGCTCAGCGCCCGCGCGCAACCACGCGCGGGTGAGGTCAGCGGTCATGCGCTCCAGCTCGGGCTGAAAGAAGTTGGAGGTGGGGATGCGCAAGTGCACGAGGGCGAAGCCCATGGGGGACGTGGACGTGGCGGTCGTGAGGCCAAGCGAGGTGTCGGTCATCGCTGCGAGTGCGAGACCTGCGGACGCGGGGACCTCGCCTTGAAACACCAAGACGGCGTGAGTCGAGTGCGACATGGCGCGGCTCCTTTGGGGGGCTGAGTGAGGAAGCTAAAGCATAGCACAACATTAAGCTGCGGCCTAGTGTGGTCTTCCGCTCGCTGATGGATGCCTGACGGCGGGGGGCTGGCTGAGCGCTGCTACCGCGCGATCCCCACCGTGAGCCGCGCGATGAACTCCGACGTCGGGAAGGTGGGCTCCTGCACGAAGGGCAGGCCGGCGCCAGCCACGACGCGCAGCGACATCCCGGAGGTCGGAGCGAGCTCGTAGCCGCCCATCGCGTACAGCCCAAGGCCCGTGCGAGCGACGCGCAGCGGGCTCTGCTGGCCGAAGTAGCCGCCGGCCTCGGCGACGGGCCCTGTGCTCCCGATGGCGTGCCGTCCCCACGTGGCCCCGAGGTAGCCGCCCGGTCCGTAACCCGGCACATAGCCGCCGCTGAGGCTCGCGCCGACGTGACCGGGGCGAAGCTCGAGCTCCCCTCCGAGCCCGTAGGCCCAGCCCGCACGGAGGGCGAGCTTGTCGGGCTCCCCGGCGTGGGCGGCTGCGGGCGACGCGCAAAACAGAAGGAAGATTGTGAACAGTTCGCGCCAGAGCGCGCGGGCGTCGCGCCTCGGTGTCATGGCTTTGGGAGCCATCGCTGGCGGCGCGTCGACGGTGGCCGGCGCCCCGAGGCTCAGGCTGGCGATGACGGCGTCACGGCCGAGCTCGCGCTCGTCGGCCTCGTCCTTCGATAACCAGCTCGGGTCGTGATCGAGCCAAGCTCCGCGGCCAATCTCTGTGCGCTCCAGCGCCATCGGTCTCCTCCCTCCGCGTCCGCTTATCGCTCCGCGAGCGCCGCGCGCCCGGTCGCGGCAGCGCGGGTGGGGAGCGCTGCGCGTGGTCAGCCCTTTCGATGGAGATCTCCTACCCGTCAAGTCACGCCTTGTTACGCTCCTACGACGGCGTTCAACGCCAACTCCAACGGAGACTGCCGTGAAGACGACGAGCTGGATGACCTACCTGACCGCGTTGTTGTGGGGCGCGCCCGCGACGGCGGGGGACTGCGACGGCTGGGCGCCCGTCGCGCCATGGCCGGGGCTCGTCGACATCGAGGCGATGGCGACGGACGGCGTGCGCGTGGTGGCGGTGGGGCTCGATGGCGGCGTGCTCTCCAGCGACGATGGACTCGCGTGGCGGATGGGCAGCTCGGGCACGTCCGAGCACCTCTTCGAGGTGGTGTGGGCGGGGGACCGCTTTGTCGCCGCGGGTGCACAGGGGACCGTGCTCACGAGCGCGGATGGTCTGGCGTGGGCGCCGCAAACGCCCTTCGGCTCGCAGACCATCCACAACCTCGCGTGGAGCGGCGCGGAGCTCGTCACCATCGCCGCAGACGGCACGGTGTGGCACAGCCCCGACGGTGCGGGCTGGGTCGCCGATGGCGTGGCGCTCGTCGGCCAGTACACGGCGCTGCGCTATGCGGACGGCGTGTTCGCCGCGGTCGGCCCCAGCACCACGCCCCCCTTCAAAGGCGTGCAGTGGAGCACCGACGGCGTGGTCTGGACGCCCCTCGCGACCACGAGCGCGAGCGGCGTCGACATCGCGTGGAGCGGCACAGAGTGGGCGCTCGCAGGCGATTTGGCGGGGGTGTACCTCACGACCGATCGCCTGAGCTGGACCTGGAAGCGCTTCCAGCCAGCCCTCGCGGCCTCACCCGTCGCTATCGGTTGGCACCTGGGGCAGTACATCCTCGCGGGCGGGGCCGGACAGATCCTCGTGAGCGCGGACGGCGCTACCTGGACTCCCGCCACCGCGCCCAGCATCGCCTCGCTGACGTCCGCGACGCGCTACGGCGCAGAGGTCCTCGTCGGAGGCCATGGCACCACGGTCTTGGCCAGCGATGACGGCGTGTCCTGGGCCGGCCGCACCCACACGGTCGCGTCGCAGGACCTCAACGGCGGGCTTCACACCAATGGGCACACCGTCGTCGTTGGCGCCCAGGGCACCGTGGCTAGCAGCACCAACAGCGTGGACTGGGTCGCCAGCGTCAACGGAAACGGAGCGCTGCGCGACGTGGCCTTCAACGGGAGCGCTTGGGTGGCTACGGGTCGCAACGTGCTCCTCAGCAGCCCCGACGCCATCGCCTGGTCCGCGCACGCGAACCCCCTCTCCAACCGCGCGGACTTCACCGGGACGGCCTCCAACGGCGTCGGCTTTGTCGCCGCCTCGGGCTACGGCATGATCGCGAGCGCCGACGGCACGAGCTGGTCGCTGGTCGACGCGGGTGAGTGGAGCGACGTGCTGTGGGACGGCGCGCGCTACGTCGCGGTGGGCTACGGGGCCACCACCGCCGCGCAGATCGGCGCGAGCGCAGATGGCACCACCTGGACCGTCCTCGCGACGGCGGACTGGAACGCCAACCAGACCATCGCGTACGGCGACGGCCGCTACGTCGTCGGCGGTGGTCAGGGCGCGATCTACGTCAGCCTCGACGGCGTCGCGTGGTCGCAGGCCCAAGGAGCGGGCAGCGGCAAGGTGAGCTCGCTCGGCTTTGACGGCACGCGCTTCATCGCCCTGCAAGTAGGCACCCCCGGCGTGCTCACGAGCCCGGACGGCTACACGTGGACCGAGTCCTCGTCGTCGGCTGCCGACCTCAACGCGGTCGTCGCGTGGGACGGAGGCTCGGTGCTCCTCGGCGCGAGCGGCGTGGTGAGCGCCTCGGCCTTCCCCGCCGTCTGCCCCACGTCGCAAGACGTCACCGTTGTCGCGGAGGGCGGCGCCTCGAACACGCTTGAGCTGCGCCTCAACCGCGCCCCCACCGCGCCAGTCACCGTCGCGATCGTCCCCGACGCTCAGATCGCCGTCGCCCCGAGCTCCCTCGTGTTCGGCCCCTCGGACTGGGACGTCGCGCAGTCGGTCACCGTGAGCGCGGTGGACGACGTCGTGGACGAAGGGGAGCACACCGGCGTGCTGGGCTTCGCGGTCTCCTCCTCCGACGCGTTCTACGACGGGCTCGCTATGTCCGACCGCGCCGTCACCGTGCTCGACGACGACGTCGCGGGCATCGCCGTGCTGGTCGCCAGCCCGCCGCTCTCGGTCAGCGAGGATGGCGGCGTTGACAGCTACTCCCTCGCGTTGAGCCGCGCGCCCACGGCGAACGTGACCGTCGACCTCATCTCCGATGGTCAGCTGCAGGCCGTGCCCGCCGCGCTCACCTTTGAGCTCGCGTCGTGGGACACACCTCAGGCTGTCCAAGTGCAAGCGGTGGACGACGCCATCGTCGAGATCGCCCACAAAGGCTCGCTCGCCCACAGCGTGACCAGCGACGACGCCGGCTACGACGGGCTCGCGATGGACGACGTGGAGGCCAACATCGCCGACAACGACGTCGGCTCCATCGTCGTCACCGAGACGGGCGGCGGCACGCTCATCGGCGAGGGCGGCCCGAGCGACACAATTGCGGTGAGCCTCGGCGCCCAGCCGGTCGGTCCCGTCACTTTGGCTGTCGGTGACACGTGTCAGGACCACCCGATCTTTGTGAACAGCACGTACGCGGCGCCGATTCACTTCACGCCGGAGGACTGGCAGACGCCCCAGACCCTGGAGCTGACCACGGACGACGACAGCATGCAGAACGGCGCCGAGCGCTGTCGCCTCAACCTCAGCGTGCTGACCCCCGCCCCAGGCTACACCGACGCCTTGGACACGTGGATCGAGGTCACCGTCGCGGACAACGACACGGCCCCCGGCCTCGTGCTGGAGCTGCTGAGCCACCGCGATGAGCCGGTGGTCAACGAGTACACCTCGTCGCAGCCCCTGCCGCTCGTCGTGCGCGCCACCACGCTGCCCACCGCGGACGTCGTGTTCACCGTGGAGGGCGATGGCGAGCTCAACGTCATGCCCGATGGGGACGCGACCGCCATCCAGCTCCTCGCCGCTAAGCCTGGACAGCCGGCCGCCGTCCTCGTTCGGGCTACCGACGACGACCTCGTCGAGGGCCTCACCGAGAGCACCCTCGTCCTGCGCTCTGTCAGCGATGATCCGCTCTACGACGGACTCACAGCGTCGATGGTCCTCACGATCGACGACGACGACGTCGGCGTCATCTCGGACGCGCCGCGCCAGGTGGAGCTCACCGAGGGCGGCGCCAGCGTGCAGTACAGCCTCCGGCTCAGCCAGGCGCCCACCGCGGACGTGACCGCCGAGCTCGTCGCGGATGAGCGCCTCGCCCGCTCGCCACAGACCGTCACTTGGACGGCAGAGGCGTGGGACGCGGTGAAGACCGTCGAGCTGTCGGTGCCCGATGACGACGCCTACCTCGGCGACGTGGACGTCGCGCTCCAGCACGTCATCACCTCGGCGGACGCCGACTTTGCAGGCTCGCAGACCCCGGACATCGCGCTGCACCTCCTCGAAGACGACGCCCCGCCGGTGGACACCGGCGGCGAGCCGGAGCCCCGCGGCTGTGGGTGTAGCTCGGCGCCGTCGGGCTCCCAGGGGCTCGCGGCGCTGTGGCCGCTGCTGTGGCTCTTGTCGCGTCGCCGTCGCTAGGGCGTCGGGGGCGTGTGCTAAGGTATCACCTCGGGTTTGACGTACGGCGCCCCTTGGAGGCGCGATGAGCTGGGATGATGAGGCGGCGACGTGGGACGACAACCTCGCGGTCCGCGCCTACGCCGAGGCGGCGTTTCAAGCGCTGAAGCTGCACCTCGCGGTGGAGCGCGCCCCGCTGCTGGGCGCGCGCGTGCTCGACTTCGGCTGCGGCACCGGCTTGCTCACGGTCGCGATGGCGGCTGAGGCGGACGACGTGGTGGGCCTCGACCTGTCGCCCGCCATGATCGAGGTGCTTCGGCACAAAGCGGTGCCGAACATCACCTTCGGCGCAGGCCGGCTGGACGACTACGACCTCGGGCGCTTCGATCTGATCACCTGCGCGTCTGTGTTCCCCTACGTCCCGGATTATCCCGGCACCGTGCGAGCGCTGGCCGCGCTCCTGAACCCCGGTGGCTGGCTCGTGCAGTTCGACTGGGAGCCCGAGCCAGCCCCGGCGAAGCCGTTCGGCATGCTCCGGCTGGATGTGCGGCGGGCCTTGGTGGACGCTGGGTTGCTTGAGGTGGACGTGCGCACCGCCTTCGAGCTCACCTTTCGAGGCCGCGCCATGGCGCCGCTGCTTGGGGTGGGGCGTGCGCCGCGATGATGGCGGGCGAGGCCGCTGGGCAGTCCCCCCGCTTCTATGTTAGTGATTGGCAAGAATTGGAGCGTTCATGAATCAAGCGTTGTGGGCGCCGATCGCCTCGCTCACCCTGTTGTTGACGGCCAGCTGCACTCAGCGTCCCTCGCGACCGTGCGACGAAGGTGACCTCGTCTGCCCAGAGGACATGCCCGACACCGGCACGCGGCCCATCCCGGCGCCGCCTGTCACTGGCAGGCTGCAGGTCCTCGTCTACTTCGACGACGCGCCGCTCGCGGTCGACGTACACGCGAGCCTCAACGACGCCACCTACACCTGGAGCTCCCCCGAAGAAGGGCCGATTCCAGCGCCGATCGGAACCTATGCGCTGCGCTTTGGCGACCAGCCTCAGGGCGCTGCTTGGTCCTCGCGCCTCCCCGATGGCACGCGGCTCGTCGCGCCCCCCGCTCAAGCGCTCGTGCAAGAGGACGTGCTCACCTCGTCCCGCTTCGACGCGAACATCTTCTTCGCTGGCACGTGGCAGTGCAGCACCGAGCGCTGGGCCTATCTCGCCGCGGCGTCGGACCTCCGCGGTGAGCCTATCGAGCAGGTTCAAGAGCCACAGTGGGCGATTTCAGTGGAGGCGGGCGAGCGCGTCACCAACACCACCGATCCCAGCTTCGGCGGTCTCTTGCCCACGGGAACATCTCTTCGCGTCCACGGCAGCGGCCTCCAACTCGACGGCCCTCCCGGCCTCCTCACCGTGCAGCGGTCCGAGGTGCAGTCCAACGACACGGGCCGGCGGCTGCTCCTAGACCTCCTCGTCGGGAGCGAGCAGGTCGCCGAGGTGCTCTGCACTGGGGTGATGGACTGATCGCGCTTTAGCAGCCGCGCTGCCGCATAGAATGGCGGTTGGGTCGCGCGTATCGCTTGTTGTCCAGGTAGCGATAAGAGCGCTCCATCCAGGAGGAAACGTCCCTCTCGCTTGAGCAGCAGCGCGCCGTCCCCTTCGTCGGGCTCTTCGCGTGGATTCGCGACTGGCCCCCAAGTTGACGTTGAGGGCAGACGCTGGAGTGGATTCGCACCCAGCCCGAGCTCGACGTCTTCAAGGCTGAAGCGGCGAGCCGGCTCTACCTCGCGGTGCCACGCTCTGTTTCAGCTCCTATGCCTCTCCGGCTGCTCGGGGGACGAGGCCCAGGACACACAGGTCGACGGCGGCACGAGCGGTGAGCCTTGAAGGAGCTCGCCGCTGCGCTCTGCGCTCACCGCCTCGACCGCCCCTTCGGCGTCGTGCGCCGGTGGGGCTTGGGGCTGGTGCGCCCCAACGATCAGCAGTGGCCCGTCGTCTCCGTCCACCAAGAGGGCGAGCGCCTCGATCTGGGCCTTGAATGCGAGGGGAGCGGCATCCCGGCGGGGCCGCTGTCAATCTGGTCGCCGGACGGCCTAGAAGAGGGGCCCGCGGGCGCGGTGCTCGCGCTGCGCACGGCGGCGCGTATCCGCTGGGAGGGCGACGAGGCGTGGAGAAGCCAGGACTGAGCGCACCTTCGCGCGCCTTGAGGGGCGCGCGTGGGCCGCCGTCGGTCGAACCTGCTCTACTGCTGTCGACGTGACTCTGAAGGAGAGGCGATGCGCGGCTGGATTGTGATGATGGTGTTGCTGGCCGGGTGCCCGAAGGCGAGCACCGCGCTCCCGAAGCCGCCGGTCGCCACAAGCCCGACCGCGCCGGCCCTGGCATTCCCGCCCCACGTCGCGGGCGCCCTTGAGGTTCTGGAGCCGACGAGCTCCGACTATCCGCGGGCAAACCTTGATAGTGCGCTCAAGCCCCCGGGCGAGGGCGGCGTCGCCGAGGGGGTCGTGGTTCGCCTCGCGGAGGACCTGCCCGTCTACCGCCTCTGGAACGGCCCCGAGCGCGTCGACGACCGAGGCAACACCAACCGTCTCGGCGGCTGGTGGGCCTTTGACGCCCCGACGGGCACCCAGGCCGACTATCGCGAGCACTACGAGGTCTGCCTCGCTTGGAACGACCTGACCTGGGTGGCCACCTGCACCCTCAAGGCCGGCGCGGTCGTCGCGATCGGCCCCGGACAGTCCGTGTCCGCCGAGACCTGCGGCGACGTGACGGGGCAGGAGCACTACCCCGCGAGCCCGTCCTACTGGCAGGTCTACGTCGATCGCGCCTGGACCCGGCAGCCCGCCGAGCTCGAGTGCGGCCCGGACAGCGAGGACTACGCCGCGAATCCGGAGGAGCTGTCTCGGGCGGTGGGGGAGTGATGCCGGTGGACGCTCCCCCCCTGCGCATCCTCGCTCCAGTCCTCGCCCTCTCCCTGCTCGCCTGCTCGGGCCTCTTCCGCTCGTCCGAGCGGGTTGAGGCCGACATCCAGCAGCACCTGACCGCTCGCTACGGCGAGCCCTTCGTCATCACCCGCGTGAACGGGCAGACCTTCTCCGGCGGCCGCTTCCCCGATAAATACAACTACGCGGCCCACCCGAAGGCGGACCCGACCCTCGAGTTCCGGGGGACGGCCGACTACGTGGCCTGGCCAGACAAGGTCGACGACGACTACGCGTGCGCGAAGATCCAGCGCTGGCTCCCCGATAACCTCGCGGCCGGGCTCGGGGACCGACACCGCGTGGTCAGCGCCGTGGTCTATTGCGGTGACCGAGACGACCTCCCACCGCACTCCACGCCGAACGCGCCCCTCCCGCCCAAGCTCGTCTCGCTGCGGCTCCAAGTCGAGACCTTCGCCGCCGGTGACCCGCTCGAGGTCGCCGAGGCCACCCGCGCGACGGTCCGCGAGCTCGCCGCTGGTCTGAACGCATACCCGCAGGGCTCGGTCATAGTCTACCCGTCGCAGCTCTGGCCGTACGTCCTCGGGATCCTCGCGGAGGTGCGCCCCGACGCCGTCTCGACCAGCGTGCGGGCTCGCCTCAGCGATCTGCACGCGGAAAAAGCAAGGTACAACGTTGATGTTCGGGTCGCTGATTACAATCTCGACGTCGCTACCTTGCAGGACCGCACAGGCCGCTTCCCCAGCACCCACGGCGAGGCGATGTGGGAGCTTCGCGGCATCGACCTCGGACCCGACGGGGCGCAGCAGCGGGGGGTCGTGTGCCGTGGCTTGAGGTGCGAGCAGGTCGCGGACGAGCTCATCGATCCGAGGGTGTTGGCGCCCGCCTCGGAGACGCTGTCCGGGGAGGCGCCATGAGTGGCGTTGGCTGATCGGCGGCGCGGCGTTGTTCGGGGTGTTCGCCGCGGTGGTTGTGCAAAGCGCAGGCGAGATGGGCGATCGTCGGGTCCGGCGGCCGATCCCGAGGTCAGCGTCGGAAGCACCACACACCGAGCCCGAGGGGAGCGCTCGGGACGCGAGCGCTGAGCTCGCGCCGTCTGTTTCCGAGCAGCCGAGGGGCGAGGTCGGAGTGAGCTTGCCGTCCACACCCGAGGAGCTGCTCAAGCTGCTGTCCGATCCGAACAGCGCCATAGGTTCCGTTGTCGCAAGCAACAAGCTGGCCGATGAGGTCCTCGCCGCCGCCTTAGGCGACGCGAAAGCCTGCACAGCGGAGTGGAAGGCTGCCGACCCCACGGTCGCTGGGCACGTCGTGCTCGTGTTTGACCATCATTCCAACATCGAACTCTAGTCGTGAAAGCTGAAGAGTTGGCGCGGTCGGTCCGCGTCGCCCGCGCAGCGAGGTGCTGTGGTCCCACGAAACACTTCTTGTCAGCGGCGCGGCCAGAGGATTACACCAGACCTAATCTGGAGGCCCCATGTTGCGCGCCCTGTTCCCCCTCGCCCTCGTGCTCACCGCCTGCAGCGAGGCTGGACCCGCCGATCGCGATGGCGACGGCATGCTCGACGCCTACGACGCCTTCCCCGATGACCCCAACGAGCAGGCGGACTCGGACGCTGACGGGGTGGGGGACCACGCGGACCTCTACCCGCAGGACCCCGCGCTCTCGCGCGACACCGACGGCGATGGCTACGCCGATGAGGAGGACACCTGCCCGGACGTCAGCGACCCCGATCAGCGTGACCGGGACGGCGATGGGGTGGGAGACGCCTGCACCGGTGACGCGGACGGCGACGGGATGCTCGACTTCGCCGACGCCTTCCCGCTCGACCCCACCGAGTGGACCGACTCCGACGGCGACGGCGTTGGCGACAACGCGGACCTCTGCCCCAACGCCGCCGACCCCGATCAGAGCGACGCGGACGCGGACGGCGCGGGCGACGCCTGCGACCAGGACGCCGACGGGGACGGGGTGGCCAACCAGGCCGACGTCTTCCCGCAGGACCCCTCCGAGTGGGCCGACACGGACCAAGACGGCGTTGGCGATCAGGCCGACGCTTTCCCGCTGGACCCCTCCGAGTGGGCTGACGCCGACCAAGACGGCGTGGGAGACAACTCGGACCTCTGCCCTGCCGTGGCCGACCCCGAGCAGCTCGACCTAGACCAAGACGGCGCAGGGGACCTGTGCGATGACGACGCGGACGGTGACGCCCATCAGGGCTTGCAGGACTGTGACGACCGCAACGCCGCAGCCTATGTAGGCGCGGCCGAGGTCTGGTACGACGGCGTGGACCAGGCCTGCGACGGGGGCAGCGACTACGATCAGGACGGTGACGGGGCGGACGCTGCCTCCTACGGCGGCCCAGACTGCGACGACCTGGACCCGACCACCACCGCTGGGTGCCGCCCCGCCGTCACCCACGCCACCCTCGACCAGCTCTCCACCACGGGGCTTGGGGTCACCGACCTCGTGTTCGGGGCCGACGGCAGCGCCTATTTGGTCACCACGATCTCGGGGCGCGACCGCGTGTACCGCGTCTACCCGGACGGCACCGTCGAGACTCGCGCGACCCCCCAAGCGGACTTCAACATTGGCGCCGTGGCCCTCACGGCCGACGCGACGGTCGTCCTCCACTACAACGGCTACATGAGCCTGGGTCGCCAGGACTCGCTGGACTCCTTCCCGGTCTTCGCGAGCACCACGAACCCGTTGCTGGTCAGCCCGAACTACATCCGCAACCTCGTCGCGACCAACGCCACCTCGATCGCGGTGGACGGCCAGGGCAACACCTGGGTCCCGGGCTGGGGCGGAGCTGGCACCCTCGGGGTGGTGGCGCCGAACGGCTCCGCCCGCGTCATCGACACCTTCGTCGCTGGTGGCGGCTGGGTGGAGAGCGTCGCCGCCACGCGGACGGGCGACATCGTCGTGTCGGTGGACGACAAGCTCTACTACGTGGGCGCGGATGGCGCCGCGGTCCTGTGGACCACCCTCGACGCCTCGATCCTCGACGTGGTGGTGGACGTCGACGGGAGCGCCTACGCCGAGACGGTCGACGGCAAGATCATCCGCGTGGCCGTGGACGGCTCCTTCGCCACGTTCCAGGCGGTGATCTCCCAGGGCAAGCTGGCGATCAGCCCCGAGGGCGTGCTGGTGCGCATCGTCCCGCAGCCCGTCACGTGGGCCACGTTCGAGGAGTGGCCCCTCGCGTTGTAGCGAGGACCGCCTGGGGGACGCGGACGCCGAGGCCAACGCCCCAGCGCCAAGCCCCCACTCCCTACCCCTCGAAGGCGGCGTCGGTGATCGCGAGCGCCTCGTCGATGATGGCGAAGCCCTCGCGGATCTGCGCCTCCGTGATGCACAGCGGCGGGTTCACCATGAAGCTGCCCCAGCGCACGAAGGTGAACAGGCCGTTGTCCAGGAGCGCCTTTCCGAAGGCGTTCATGGCCGGGTGGCTGCCATTGTAGGGGGCGATGGGGTCGCCGGCGCTGTTGCGCTGGATGTCCACCATGCCGAAGAGGCCGATACAACGCCCGCCCTTGACGGACGGGTGCTTGGCCTTGAGGCGCTCGATCTCGGCGCGCACGACGTGCTCCATCTTGGCGGCGTTCTCGACCAGCTGCTCCTCCTCGATCACGTCGAGGACAGCGAGCGCCGTTCCGAGCACGAGGGCGTGCGCGTTGTAGGTGAGGCCGCCCCAGAACACGTTCTTGCGGAAGTGCGCGGCGATGGGGTCGCTCACGCCCATGGCGCCGAGCGGCAGATACGAGGCCGTGAGGCCCTTGGCCATGGTGACGATGTCGGGCTGAATGCCGCCGTGCTCGTAGGCGAAGCGCTTGCCGGTGCGGCCCCAGCCGGCCATGACCTCGTCGCAGACCAGCAGGATGCCGTACTTGCTGAGCAGCGCGCGCAGGCCCTGCAGGTAGCCCGCCGGCGGCGGCAGGATGCCGTTGGTGCCGGTGACGGTCTCAATGAACATCGCGGCGATGTTCTGCGGCCCCTCGTACTGGATGACCTCCTCCAAGTAGGTCAGGTTCTTGGCGGTGATCTCTTCTTCCGTCTCGCCCCAGGAGAAGGTGTAGGGCCACGGGTCCATGACGTGCACGACGCCGGGCATCGCCGGCTCGCTGCTCCAGCGGCGGGGGTCGCCGGTGAGGGCCATGGTGGCGTTGGTGGCGCCGTGGTAGCTGCGGTAGCGCGCGAGGATCTTGTGGCGGCCCGTGTAGAGGCGCGCCGCTTTGATGGCGTTCTCGTTCGCTTCTGCGCCGCCGAGGGTGTAGAAGAAGGTGTTGATGTCGCCGGGGACCAGCTCCGCGAGCCGCTTGGAGAGCCGCGCGCGCGGCTCCGTGGCGGTGCCCGGGTAGGTGTAGATCAGCGAGGCCGCCTGCGCCTGAATCGCGGCGATGACCTTCGGGTGGCTGTGCCCGATGTTCACGCTCATCAGCTGGCTGTTGAAGTCGAGGATGCGCTTGCCCTCGGGCGTGTAGAGGTAGACCCCCTCTGCGCGCGCCACCGGGAGCGGGTTCACCGAGTCATTGGCTGCCCAGCTGTACATGCTGTGCTTCAAGCACAGCTCGACCATCTCTTTCGAATCCATGGGAGCTCCTGAAGACTTGAGGGTTAGGACATCCAGGTTTGGTCGGTCTGAAGCGCCCACTTGCTGGTGATCTTGCGAACGCGGGTCCAGAAGCGGTAGCCGTCCCAGCCGGTGATGTTGCCAGCGCCGAACTTGGAGTGGTTCCAGCCGGCGAAGCCAAAGGGCTCGCGGGGCACGGGCACGCCGACGTTCACGCCGCACATGCCGGCCTCGACGCGCTCCATCACGCGGCGCGCGACCTCGCCGCTGGTGGTGTAGACCGAGGAGGCGTTGCCGTAGGGGTTGGCGTTCTCGATCGCGATGGCCTGCTCTAGGTTGTCCACGCGGATGATCGAGAGCACTGGCCCGAAGATCTCCTCGCAGCCAGCGGGCATGTCGGGGGTGACATGGTCGAGGACGGTAGCGCCGAGCCACAAGCCGTCGGGGGTGGAGCCCTCGCGGCTGCGCCCATCGACGAGGACCTTGGCGCCGAGCGCCTCAGCGCCGTTGATGTAGTTGGTGATGCGCTCGACGCTGGCCTGGCTGGTGATGGCGCCCATGTTCACACCGGGGCGGATCTTGGCGGCGCGCTCGGCGACCTCGGCGATGATGTGGTCGACGTCGCCCACGGCGATGAGCACCGACGCCGCCATGCAGCGCTGGCCAGCGCAGCCGGTGAAGGAGGCGACGATGTTGTCGGCGGTGAGGTGCACGTCGGCGTCGGGCACCACGATGAGGTGGTTCTTGGCCCCGCCGAGGCAGAGCATGCGCTTGCCTTCGGTGGCACCGCGGCCGTAGACGAGCTTGGCGACCTTGGTGGAGCCGACGAAGGCGACCGCGCTGATGCCGGGGTGATCCGTGATGGCCTCGACCGCCGCGCGGCCGCCGTTCACCACGTTGAGG
>Ga0210044_10001478_pt1 | contig 35892 bp, 23 predicted proteins | sample CryGey13umfilter_2_FD_183959 | JGI IMG/M metagenome (GOLD analysis project Ga0210044, IMG submission 183959) | Groundwater microbial communities from aquifer in Utah, USA - Crystal Geyser 4/9/14 3 um filter (SPAdes) (version 2) | ecosystem: Environmental > Aquatic > Deep subsurface >...
AAGAGGAGTTAAATGACTGTTTAATATAAAATCGCCACTCGGTATTGGATAAAACCGCATTTGGTGTAGATAAATACGCAGTATCGCTGCCTGTTGAATTAAGCTGTAAAGTATTATAAATATTAATCTTAAAACTCGAATCATTGCCATTCCAAGTTGGATTTTGAGTAAAATTTCCATCCGAGAAATCATCAACAATTTGGGAAAAACTTAAATATGAAGCAAAGACGAATATAAATAAGGCAGTAATTTTCATTTAAAGGAATTTATTTAAGTCTGTAAAAATATAAAATTAATACATAAAAGGTTATTTTATAAACACCAATTTATAAAACTAATAAACCAAAAAAAAAAATTGTTGTCCGATATAAATTAGTAGATTTCTCCCTTCGGCCGAAATGACAAGGGTCTAAGAGATTGTAAGTGTGTGGGGTTTAATGGTGGCGAAGCCACCATTAAACCCTACCAAAAAAACCCTAACTATCTGATTGTCATTTCAACCAGAGGGAGAAATCTTTGATTTTTTAATTTTATAATTTTACTCTGACAATGACGGGAAAAAACATTTTTTTTGATTAAATAACGCATTTTTTTTATAATTCACATAGGCTTCAAAGCATCATTCTTCATGAATTCAATTAAATTTTAATCCACTAATTCGCATTTGCAAATTTTTTAATTCTTTGCAATAAACTTGACCATTATTTAACTTTAAGTATTCTAAAATTCATTCTAATAAATAAAAATAGATAGCTAAACATAATATTCATTATTCATTTATATGTTGTATAATATTGATTTTCTTCTTTTTATAATTTTATTTATATTTTTTTTATTATATGTTATTATATTATCAATTAAATAATATCTTTGTAATCTAAAATTTGATAATTTTTATAAACTTTAACAACTACATTATGAAAACTAAAGACATAAAAAAAATTTCCAGAGTTGACTTTTTTAAAACTGGAGCCCTCATTACATTAGGCGCAACGGGAATAGGAATGGTTGGCTCACTATTTACACCAGAAGAAGCAAATGCTCAGGGTGTAGGTAATGAGAGCAAAACAACATGGCCTCTCGCATATCCAAGTGCTGGTCTAAACGCTGCAACAGCACGAATTAGAGCTCATGATGCTTATTGGTCAGGTAAAGGTTGTTCTTATGCAACCTTCGAAGGTATTGTTTCATGTTTAAGAGACACAATGGGAGGGACTTATAACGACATTCCCACAGAGATTCTGATATATGGCCATGGAGGTGGCTCTGGATGGGGAGCAACTTGTGGAACTATTAATGGTGCAGCAGCGGCAATTTCATTAGTCTGTGCTAAGGCCGTTTCCGACCCTATGGTAAGCGAATTATATGGCTGGTTCACTCAGAATCTTTTTCCAAGTACAGCGGCTAATACTATTGCCATTAATAATGGATACGGAGTTAATACCTACAACATGAACCTTGGTCAAAGCATGAATCATTCTCCTTTATGTCACGTAGCAGTATCAAATTGGTGCAATGAACAAAGTGTTGCCGTTGGAGCCAACGAAAGGAAAGAAAGATGCGCAAGAATGTGTGGTGATGTTGTAGTAAAAGCCATAGAAATGCTTAATGGATATTATGCATCAGGCACATATACAGCAACTTATGTAGCCCCAGCATTAAATGCAACTTGTCTATCGTGCCACGGCACTGCTGGTAGCCAGCATGATGTAGCGGCAAATATGGAGTGTGAATCTTGCCACGGAGCTGATGTATATCCTCATTCTACAGGTAAGAATGAAAATATTAAAGAAGAATTTTCAATAGAACAAAATTATCCTAATCCCTTTTCAGAGACTACAACTTTAAGATTCCAATTGGAAAACCCAGAGGCTGTAACTATTGAAATATACAGCCTCAATGGAATAAAGATTAAAACATTAGCAAACGATGAAATGTTCAGCGCTGGACACCATACTATTAATTGGGATGGATGTACTCAGAAAGGGGATAAAGTTGCACCAGGAATGTATTTCTTTAATATAGTCACTTCCAAAGGCAAAAAATCTTTGAACATGATGAAACTTTAGTGTTTCTTTTATTTGAAATACTAATGTGTTAATTAGTTTCACTTTGTATAGTTTTTAATTTAGTTCCTGGATTGATTTTCAAGCAATTGATTAATTAGTCCAGGAACTTTATTATTATAATTTAATGATATTGCTAACTTTAGAGCCTTAAAAAACTTAATTCAGTTTTTCTATTCAACAATCAAAAGATCTAATCAAAACTCGGTTTATTATAATTAATAGCAAAATTTAAACTAAGAATTTTAATAAAATAAATCATTGTTGCCCTATATAAATTGGTAGATTTCTCCCAAGGGTCGAAATGACAAGGGGCTAAGAGATTATACTAAGGTGTGGGTTGATGGCGACGAAGCTGCCATCAACCCCCACCACATAATCGTAACTATCTGATTGCCATTTCAACCAGAGGGAGAAATCTTTGATTTTTTATTGTATAATTTTATTCGTACAATGTTGAAAATAAATTAATTCTTTAGTCTCAAAAAATGATATTTATTTTAATATCCTCATATATTTAAACTTTCAAAAAAAATCGAGGCAACTATAATTTAGACTCACAATCTAAAAATTTTAAAACATAACAATGTATAAGGAAATAACATAATTTATAAAATAATAATTAAATGCCTAATGGCATTAAAAATAAAACTTGACTTTTGAAATTTTATGTTTAATATTTGTAACAATTATCATGTATATTATAACGCAAAAAATAATAATTTTGCCTTATTAAATAATATGAATCACTTAGTAATTATTTATATAAAATCATGTATTATGAAAAATTTAAATCTTTTAGCAATTTTTATAATTGCAGTTTTAGCATCTTGTACTAACGAAGTTGAGGTTGTTGATAACAATGTAAACAACAACAATAATAACAATGGTAATTTAATTACCGACACTGCTTGTAATCCAAACACTGTTTACTTTGTCAACGATATTTTACCAATATTAAGTTCTTCATGTGCTTATAGTGGCTGTCATGATAATATTACGGCTACTCATGGAATTAAATTAGGATCTTATGCAGATGTGATGGCCTCTGGTGTTGTAAGCGCAGGTTCGCCAAGCAACAGTAATTTATATCAAGCAATTACTGGAGGTGAAGATATGATGCCTCCATCACCAAAGACTCCACTTACAGCATTTCAACAAACTCAAATTAGAGATTGGATCTCGCAAGGAGCAAAAAATAATTTCTGCGATGATGGTTGCGACAGCTCGAACGTAACTTTTTCGGGGACAATTTTACCTTTAATGAACAGCTACTGCACTGGATGTCATAGTGGTTCAGCCCCATCAGGTGGAATCGCCATAACAAATTATACCAATGTTAGTGCAATAGCTCAAAATGGAAAATTGTATGGTTCTATTACTCATTCAGCAGGCTTTTCAGCCATGCCTAAAAACGGAACTAAGCTTTCCGATTGCAACATTGCTAAAGTAAGAATCTGGATTGCTGCTGGAACAGTTAATAATTAAGAAAATAAATAGTCAAGTCATAAATTAATAAATTTAAAGTCCGTAAGTATTACTTCTTCTCAAGTAAAGCTTGCGGATTTTATTTATTTTTACTTTTGCTTGTCAAATAACAATATCTTATTTGTGTAATAGATAAATTTTTATCTTTGCCGCCAATTAGCAGTTTATAACTTAAATTTAAAATTTATGAAAATTATCTTTAAAACTTTGGAGATGTTTGTATTATTGACTTTAATAGCATCTTGCACCAAAGAGTATGTAACCCCAACGGCTGAGCTGCCTACGAATGTAAGTTTTGCCACCGATATTCAGCCTATATTCACAAACAATTGTGTTGCATGTCATGGCGGAAGTACAAGTCCAAATTTGACAGCTTCAAAAGCTTATGCTTCATTAACCTCAAATAATTTAGTGGTTTCTGGAAACGCTTCAGGTAGCAAACTTTACAGTAGAATGACCGGTGCTAATGGCAATTCAGTTATGCCACCATCTGGCAAACTCTCCACAAGTGATTTAAATAAAGTATTAGTATGGATTAATGAAGGAGCTAAAAATAATTAATTATGAAAAATAAACTATTTGCAATTTTATTAATTGCGCAAGTAATAATGCTTTCAAGCATTTCAGCATTCGGTCAGGACGGCGAAGAAGAAACCGACAAAACACTAGTAAGAGCACCATTCAGCACTTCTGTACTTATGAATACACAGACTATGGTACTTCCTGCAGCCAAAGGCCTTGAGTTTCATATTCAACACAGATTTGGAACAGTAAAAAAAGGTTACGATGATTTGTTTGGAATTTTTGCACCATCAAATATTCGCCTTGGATTAACTTATGGTGTAACAGATAGAGTTAGCCTTGGTTGGGGAATTACAAAGGCTTATATGCTCAATGATTTCAATGTAAAAGTAGCTATTCTACAACAGACTCGTTCTAATAGCATGCCTATTTTCCTTACTTATTATGGAAATGTTACCTTGGATACTCGTAAGTCAACAGATATTACTAAGTTCACCCAAAGATTTTCTTACTTAAATCAAATTATTTTTGGAAGGAAAATAAATCGCTTGCTATCTCTCGAAGGGAATGTAGCATTTTCGCATTTTAACATAATTGACACAATAGGAAACCCTGATTTAGGACATGGAAATCTATCTGCTGGCATCAGCGGGAAAATGAAAATCAGCTCAAAAATATCTGGAATTTTCGAATACGATTATCAAATAACTTCAGCACTTGCTAACCAACAAAAATCAAATTTAGGTTTAGGCATAGAAATTGCGACGGCGACGCATTCGTTCGAAATATTCTTGGGTACTTCTGATGCTATATCTCAACAAAGAGATATGGTTTATGGAGTAAATGATTTTACCAAAGGAGCTTTGTTATTTGGTTTTAATATTACAAAGACTTGGTAAAAATATTTCATCAGAAAATTAAGAATATTGAGAGTTTTAAATTATTTTTTTAATGTTTAATAAATTATATTATTATGAAAACTAGAATTTTTTTAACAGCTTTAGTTGCTGTGTTTTTAACAGCCTTTGTAGCTTTGCCAGAATGGATTGCACCAGAAAAAGCAGCCGCAAAGAAGAATCCATATACTGGCAAAGGAATTGAAGAAGGCGCGAAGTTATATGCAAAAAACTGCGCTTCATGCCACATGGCAAACGGAACTGGAATGGATGCAATAACAAAAGTTGATTTCACATCCAAAACATTTCAAGCTCAAACCGATGGCTCTATATTTTATAAAGTATCGGAAGGAAGAGCAAAAACAAGTATGGCTGCTTATGGCGATGCTTTCCCAGAAAAAAGCTTATGGTACATGGTTAACTACATTCGTACTTTAAAAACAAAATAGGGTTTAGAATTAATTATATTGGCTTGTTAGCCAAGATGTTAAAGCCAAGTATCAAATTAATTTTATTCTTGGCTTTTTTAATTTGAAATAATCCTGTCAAAAAAATTTATCGAGATTTAAGCTCTACTCGAAGCTCTTCTATTGCTCTTTCCACGAGATTTTTTATTTCTTCTAATAAAATTGGCAAATCCACTAAATCATTACCAACTCTTGTATCAGATTCAACTTTCAAAATTTTCTCATAAATCAGATACATTCCAAAGACAGTTAATGAGGATTTAAATTTATGAGCTACGGGAGTCATCTCAGGATATTTTCTTTCCTTAAGAAGCAACATTAGAGTGTCTATAAACTGCGGTGCTTGATTAATAAAAGTTTCCATAAGTTCCTTTTCAAAATCTTCATCACCGCCAGAAATTTCTTTCAAATAAGTGAGATCTATTATTTTATCCATAATTTTTATATTTAATGCAATTATTTATAAAAGTTTCAAAATTACACTACACAAATAGTAATATCAAGTGAAAAAATTATTTTAAAAATTATTTTATTATTTCCTTGCCTTTAGCATAATGAGCCATATAAATTTGGTCGAGGTAAAATTAAATTTATACAATATGAGAATAGGAATTATTATTGGCCGTATCGGCGGATTAGATGGTGTGGCCTTGGAAACAGAAAAATGGATAGAAGTTTTGTGGCGCATGGGACATGAAGTCCATTTATTAGCAGGACAAATTGAGATGAGGAATCCTGATAAAAAATATGAATCTCTGCTGCCAGTTTTATCTTTTTTTAGTCCTGAATGTCTCTATGAGCAATCAAAAGCTTTTTATCATCCAGATTTAGATCCAAAACCACTCATTGATCAACTGGAATTAACATCCGATATTATTGCAAAGGAAATTGTTTGGTGGGCCTTAGGAAATAGAATTGATTTAATAATAACTGAAAATGCCTGCGCTTTACCATCGCATATTTCTATGGGAATGGGAATAAGAAAAGCTGTAAATCATATCGGTTTAAAAGCTATTACCCACGACCATGATTATGCTTGGGAGCGTGGAACAAGATATTTGAGTAGGCATAGGCAAATAAATCAAATAATTGCAGACACATTTCCACTTAAAGCCGAAAATGTAAGAAGAGCTGTGATAAACAAAAATGCCCAAAAAGATTTAAAAGAAAAATTTGGTTATGAATCGATTGTAGTTCCAAATGTAATGGATTTTCAAGTTGAATATGGGACTAAAAGACCTCAAAACGCCCTCCTAAGATCCGATTTAGGTATAGCGGAAGATGATATTATGCTGGCTCAGATTACAAGAATTGTTAGAAGAAAGGGTATAGAAACTGCCATTGAATTAGTACACAAACTGGACAATCCAAAAGTTAAATTGGTAATAACTGGCAACTATAACGACGATAATGACGGTGAATATAGCCGCATTTTAATGGAAAAAATTCGCGATTTTCAACTGGAAAATCAAGTGATTTTTGCTGCTAAATTTTTACAAGAAAATTTTACCGAAACCGATAAAGTAGAGAGAAAATACTCCTTGTCGGATATTTATGCTCAGGCTGATGCTTGTACATACTTTAGCACTTATGAGGGCTTTGGAAATGCCTTTGTTGAGGCAGTTTTAGCAAAAAAACCCATTTTTGTAAATAATTATATTCCTGTATTTTGGCCAGATATAGGCAGCTTGGGCTTCGATGTAGTTATGCTCGAAGACAATCAACTTACTAATGAAAAAGTTGATGAAATAAAAGCTGTGTTAGCTGATAAAAATCGTCAATTAGAAATTGCTGAATTTAATTTTAACTTAGGGAAAAAATATTTTTCCTACGATGCTCTTAGCGAAAAATTAAGTTTACTACTTAAATTATCATTAGATGATTATCGCAAAAGATTGAAAAATACATTGAACTTATAATTACTAATGCTTTGATTTATGAATTATAAGGAAATGATGCAAGATTTGAGAGCTCAAAAGGTCGATACTTGGTTCGACCTTGGGCTCTTTTTAGACTTGATAAGAGAGAATAATAAAGCCTCCGAAACAATAGCTCCCAAGTCATTTGAAGATTATTCAAATTATCTGAATAACGGAAGTTTAGCTTTTCTTACTTTTTATTTTGCCAACGATGGTGTATCCGTTGAAATAAATAAATATGCTGAAGCCTTTCATAAAATATTTTCTGAAACAAAGTTTCATTATATTGCAGGTGAAATTCAGCCATTGGCTTATGAACTAATTCCTAAAAATATAATAACCAAAGAGATAAGTATTTTAAATGGATTTGATAAATGGTCGCTTTATAATGATTTCTTCTTTGTAAAATTGAATCGTGGTAGCCAAGAATATAATGATTTGATTTTTAAATTTTGGAAAGAGACTCTATTAATTTGCGATTTATTAGGCAAATATTTGATAGATAATAATATTAAAATAATTTTTTCGGTAAATGTTCACTCCAACCCAGGTAACCTTTCTTTGGCTTTAGCGGAAGTAATTATTTCAGAATATCTTGGAATACCTGTAATAAATAATTCACACGACTTCTACTGGGAAGGCGGTAATAAGGAAATAGATATTAAAGAAAAAAATCTTCTACCAGGGCCAAGAGATTTCTTTTTTAAAAATAGCCATATCGGTGAAATATTTACTTTGATTGAACTGCTTTTGCCATGGGAATCGCGCTCATGGATTTCGGTCAACATAAATTCGCGTCAATCGCAGCATGTAATAAACATCAATGGACACAACCCTGCAAATGTATGCGAGATTAATACCGCCATAAATACCAATGAATTCACCACTTTTACCAAGAGGCACAGCATAAATACAAAGGTGAAACTCAGAGATATTTTAAGTAATTATCGCAAGCAGCTTCATGCTTATGCAGTAGATGATTTTATTGAAAAACAGATTATAAATCCTTATGAACTCGATTTTGACCCTTTTGTAATTGGAAGACGTTGGACTGAGGATTTTAATTTTGTAAACAACAACATTATTCTTTTGCAACCCACAAGAATTGTCAAAAGAAAGCGCATTGAGTTTAACTTTAAAATAATGGAAAAGCTTTTCCATCATAAAGAATTTACCAATAAATTTGATGAGAATCAAGAACTTACGCTTACACTATTAATCTCTGGTCATATTCCCAATGGCCAATACAATTATTTTTTAAAGCTTATCCGTTCATTTGCCTTCTTCTTAGAAACCATGCCATCGAAATATTCCGATAGAGTATTTTTGGGTTTTTTATTTAGCGAATTCGACAAAAAAAGATTTAAAAGTCGTTACGAATATTCCATCACCATACCCGATTTATATAATGCTTCCTCCTTGGTAATGCTACCTTCAGAAACCGAAGGTAGAGGATTGCCCATATTGGAATCATGCTCTACTGGAATTGCTTTGGTGTGCAATGCTTTTGAGCCTGTAGAAGTTTTTAAGGAAGTTACTGGACAACATCTTTCCGACGCCAACAAACTTAAAGTTCTTAGCTTTAGCGACTACTTTTTGCCAGATTCTTTGATTGAAGAAATTTATGAATTCATATTCTATCCTCAAAATAAAGAAGAAATTTTAAAACACAATAGGCAAGTGATAAACAATCGATACAGTTATGAATCACTGTCCAAAAATATACTTAACATCATAAAAAAACTCCATCTTCAACTTCAAGATAATTCATTGTCGATAAGCAAAATAGGCAAATATTTGGAGGATTATAAACCGTATTGTTTCTCGAAACCTGCTATAGCAAATGATTTAATAATTGATAAAAATCGTCATTACCTCCCCGGCTTTGGTCGAATGTCGTTTATGATTTTGCTTAAGTCGCTTATCGACCCGAGTTTTTTTAGAGTAGAAGAGCAAATGTTTAGAGGCATGGTTTTTAATTTCACCCAAAAATATTTATCACAATTCAAAAATGATTCAAAATTTACATTGGAACTTAAACATGAGTTCTATAATCTTGTAGATAATATTTTTAAATATCACTCTGAAAATGTAATTGTAAGACATGATCACGCTTTTAATTATAGACATCGAAATACTGTTTTATATCCATATCAGGAATTTACTTATCAAGAACTGACAGGCTTGGTATTTACTATTTTTAATGATATTTTGAAGCTAAAAAAGCCTGCATATTTTAGTCATTCTCCGCACTTTTTTGTTGATTGGAGACTTGCTTATGTTCAGCTTACCAACAGCGAAGAACTTGGAATCGACGATAGAGATACTTTGGCTTCATATCTTAAAATGCGAAAACCTGTTGCCTTTTTTCCTGGACAATATCTTATGTATGAAATGGAATTTTTTATACTTCAGCCTATAAGAGCTCAGTTGGGATTGAAAATTGAAGAAGAACTCACAGAAAACTTGCTCAAAGAAAATATTGATAATATCGGCAGAATTGCAATTTTTTTGAATGAATTTCGCCCTACTAACTTCTTCTCTGCTAAAGATTTAGAACAATTTTTAGAAATCACTCCTGATTATGAACTGAAACTCTTATACAAATATAAGATATTCGAAATTATTCCTTCAGAGCAAAAATGTGTCGGCATTCACATAAATCAATTGGGAGATAAAGCTTTACGAAAACTTTTAGAAATAAAAAATAATAATGGCTTTGTAATTGCTTTGGGAGAAAGTGCAGCTATGATGACTGACATAATAAATATGGAACGTTTTCACCTTGGGAAAGCTCATAATGAACTATCAGCTAATATTTTAGGAATAAAAATAGGACAAGGATTTGTTCAATATATTCCAGCTGGTGTTAGGACTACACTTGCTTATCCAGCTCCAATTCAAACCGCTAAAGACTTTTCAAAAATCTTAAAGAAATCTGATTTTGCAAAACTTGAAAAGGAATTAGGACGCGATAACTTGTTGAAAATAATAACAAAGGACGCAGAGCAAAATGGTACTCCAATAAAACTCTTGCTATCCAACATTCAGAAATCTTTAGAAAAAAATTCACTAAATAAAAATATTGATTACCAATTTGTAAGTGGAGTTTACGGCGATGGTTTACCATGGAATGGGGTTTTAGCGAAGGTTAAAATAAATGATGAAGACAAAAAGTGGCGATTTGTTGCTCAATTGGCGGGCGATATTCCCAAGCCAGTAACTTCCATAATAGATGATTTATTAAAAACCGGGAACAAAAAAATTGACATTGCATGGAATGGCGGCTATATTTTGAATCCAGAGCTTGTGGGAAAATTGGGTCTCCCCGAAAATTATATTGGATCTCCTTTAGGTTTGCTTATTATGAATTCCATAGTAAAATCTGCTCCATTATTCAATAAACCAGCTATGCTGATTTATAAAAACGGGAGCATAGATATTCAAAAAGTAAATATAAAAAATGGTTTTATTATTTCAAAAGATAATGTTATAATAAATTTTGAACCTGATAATTATAATACTTTTAATCAAGGGGAAGCCTGTTATTTTGATTTGTTGACCGATGCTGCTGAATTTTTAGGCAATGGAAATATTATCTTAAGATTAGCTGGCAACACCATTAAAGAAATTCATCGAACAGAAATCGGTGAAATGGTGAAAATTATACCGGTTGGCCTAACTCTATCTATTCCTCCAAAAATATTTAATGAAGCTTTTGAAGAATTAGAATCGGAAGTATGCATAAAACTTAATGATAATGAACTTGTTAAATGGGGTGAATTAGAATATGCCATAGAAGCCGGACCGCTGCTAATCGAACAAGGAATTTCTGTTTTGGATATGGAAGTGGAAGGATGGAAAACATCATTCTCCATTAGAACTCAAGCCGCTCGGCTCGATTATGTTGATATGCGCGGACCTAAAATCGCTATGGGTTTGAATACTCATGGTGAACTTATGGTGTTGGTAATCAATGGAAGAATAAGAGAATCCGTGGGAGCCACACATATCGATATGATAGAAATATTACTTAAATATGGCGCTGAAAAGGCAATGGGTTTTGATCCAGGTGGCAGTGCTACTCTTGTGATAGATGGAAAAGCTGTAAATGTTTCGCCCTACAACATTGATTACGAAAAAAATAACTTTGCTTTGCCTGGACAACCACGATTTGTTGCCAATGCAATTTTGGGCTATTGTGAATAGACGTTTTTATATTAATTTGATTATTTATAATTTTCTACCGCTCGATAAAAATCTCTACTTTCGCAGCCTTTTTTCAGCATATAAAGTCAATATATAAATATTCAGATGATTACAGTTTCAGATTTAAGAATTCAGTTTGGTAAAAGGGTGCTATTTCAAGATGTAAATTTGCTATTTGCCCCAGGAAATTGCTATGGCATTATTGGAGCAAATGGCGCTGGCAAAACAACTTTAATAAAAGCTATTGCAGGCGAAATTGAAACTGCACATGGTAATATTAGTTTAGCTCCTGGAGAAAGACTCTCTGTGCTAAACCAAGATCATTTTGCTTTTGACAAATTTACTGTGCTTAATACAGTAATTATGGGACATAGCCATCTTTGGAACGTGATGACAGAGAAAGATTCATTATATTCTAAAGCAGATTTTTCGGATGCCGATGGCATAAAAGCAGCAGAATTGGAAGGCATTTTCGCCGATATGAATGGTTGGAATGCAGAAAGCGATGCAGCAAATTTGCTCGGCGAACTCGGCATTAATGAAAATCTTCATCATAATCTTATGAAAGATTTGAGTGGAAAGCAAAAAGTTAGAGTGCTATTGGCTCAAGCACTTTTTGGCAATCCCGATAACCTCCTTCTTGATGAGCCAACCAATGACCTCGACCTTGAAACTATTGCATGGCTCGAAAATTACCTTGGAAATTATGAAAACACTGTTCTGGTAGTTTCTCATGATAGACATTTTTTGGATGCCATAAGCACTCATTCTGTTGACATCGACTTTGGAAAAATTCAAATGTTTGCTGGAAATTACAGCTTCTGGTATCAAAGCAGCCAGTTGGCTTTGAAGCAGCAATTAGTTCAAAACAAAAAGAATGAAGAAAAGCGAGCAGAATTACTGGAGTTTATTTCAAGATTTAGCGCAAATGCATCAAAATCGAAGCAAACAACAAGTCGCAAAAAAATGCTTGAAAAGCTTAATATTGAAGATATTAAACCCTCTACAAGAAAATATCCTGGAATAATTTTTACCCCCGATAGAAATGTGGGAGATAGAATATTAGAAGTTAGTGGGCTGGAAGCTTCTATAGAAGGACAAATACTTTTTAAAGATGTGGAATTTTACTCAAATAAAGGAGACAAAATTGTTTTTCTTTCGAGAGACCCTCGCGCCACAACAGCATTTTTTGAAATTATAAATGATAAACAAGCTCCAGATGCTGGCTCCTTTCAGTGGGGGCAAACAATTACCAAGTCGTATTTGCCAATGGACAACAGCGAATATTTTAGAAACAAGCTTAGCCTATTCGATTGGTTGTGCCAGTTTAGTACCGATACCACTGACTTTTATATAAGAGGTTACCTTGGGAAAATGCTTTTTGCTGGCGAGGAAGTTTATAAAAATGTGGAGGTGCTTTCTGGTGGAGAAAAAATGCGCTGCATGATTTCCAAAATGATGCTAATAAATGCCAACGCACTTATACTTGATGCACCAACAAACCATCTTGACCTCGAGTCCATTCAATCTTTCAATAATAATTTGGTGAAATTTCCAGGAAATATTTTTATGTCATCGCACGACCATGAGTTTATCGAAACAATTTGCAACAGAGTTATTGAACTCACTCCCAATGGAATAATTGATAAACTAATGGATTATAATGAATATATTGAAGATGAAAAAGTAAAAATACTGAGACAGAAAATGTATCAATAGAAAGTACTTTTTCAGCAACATAATTGAGAAAAATAGCTACAATATTACCAACCCAGAAGATAAGCAAAAATCAATGGAGCCACAATAGTAGCATCACTTTCGATGATAAATTTTGGAGTATCGGTTGCTAATTTACCCCATGTAATCTTTTCGTTTGGAACAGCACCAGAATAAGAACCATAGCTTGTTGTTGAATCGCTAATTTGACAGAAATAAGACCACATTGGAATATTTTCTAATTGCAAATCTTGATGCAACATAGGAACAACGCAAATTGGAAAATCGCCTGAAATACCTCCACCAATTTGGAAAAACCCCACCCCTTCACCAGAATTTTCCTGATACCATTTTGCCAGAAACATCATATATTCTATGCCTCCCTTAACTGTGGAAGTCTTAAATTCTTCTCTAATACAATGTGAAGCAAAGAAATTTCCACAAGTGGAATCTTCCCAACCGGGAACAATAATGGGCAAGTTTTTTTCGGCAGCAGCCAGCAACCAAGAGTCCTCTTTAGGAATAAGATAATCTTTTTCTAGTTCGCCACTTAACAAAATCTGATAAAAAAATTCATGAGGAAAAAATCTTTTCCCTTCACTATCAGCTTTGCCCCAGCGATTTACCAAATGGTCTTCAATCCTTCGCATAGCCTCTTCTTCAGGTATGCAAGTATCTGTTACTCTGTTAAAATGATGGTCGAGCAAGTCTTTTTCTTCATTTGGCGATAGGTCTCGATAATTTGGAACCCGTTTATAGAAATCATGAGCAACCAAATTGAAAACATCTTCTTCGAGATTTGCCCCGGTGCAGGTAATAATCTGAACTTTATCTTGGCGAATCATCTCCGCTAAAGATTTGCCGAGCTCCGCTGTACTCATTGCTCCAGCAAGGGTAATCATCATTTTGTGTCCAGTTTTTAATTGATCATCATAAGCTTTTGCAGCATCCACTAATGTGGCAGCATTGAAATGCTTATAATGTCTAAGCATAAATTCTGTTATTGGTCCATTTTGTTTCATAATTTTACATTTTTAGTTCAAATTTATAAGACAAAAGTTGATAATACAACTTTGAAGTTAAAAATTGTGGGTCTTTACGCCCTTGTATTGGTGCAAGTTCGACAATGTCGAAACCGACAATATTTTTATTGATAAATACTTTTTTCAAGAATCTTATTACATCATACCAGTCGAGACCGCCAGGTTCTGGAGTTCCAGTGGCCGGCATAATTGATGGGTCGAAAACATCTAAATCTATGGTAAGATAAATGTCTTGCGTTAATAGTGAAAGAGCTCGCTCATGCCAAAGAGTTTCGCCTTTTATATCACTTGCAAAAAAGCAATTTTTCTTCTTTAGAAAAGGCAGTTCAACGGAATCCATACTTCTTATTCCTACTTGAACAAGATTGGTGGTCTTTGATGCTTGATGCACAGCGCAAGCATGACTGTATGGCGAATCATGATATTGAGGTCTTAAATCTGCATGCGCATCGAGTTGCAGTACAGTCAAATTACTGTATTTGTGGCGCATAGCTTCAATTATTCCTATGGAGACAGAATGTTCACCACCAAAAAAGGTAGGAAATTTGTTGGTAGCAATAATCTCTTTCGATTTTTTTAATACCTTCAGGTACATATCTTCAGGTGATGAAAAATCTGATAATTCTGGCAAAACATGAATACCTCTTTTGTAAACTTCAGAATTAGTTTCTATGTCGTAGATTTCCATATTTTCTGCTGCTTCCATAAAAGCTTCGAAACCATTATCAGCTCCTTTTCCCCAGGTGGAAGTTCCATCGTAGGGAATTGATTGAAGTAAAATAGCAGATTTATCAAATTCTGCAAACTCTTTTTCTATTCCAGCAAATGTATTCATTCTTTACTTTCGTAACCTAATATTTGCAACATATCTTCTACAGTCTGCTCATTTCGATAGACGTAATCGATAAAATTTCCTTTGCTATCTCTATCAATTATCACATGTTTGGGTGATGGAATAAGGCAATGTTTTATTCCGCCATAGCCACTAATGGAGTCTTGGTAAGCGCCGGTATGGAAAAATCCAAGATATAACGGCTCTTTTGAATCTACGCTATAAGAGGGCAGCATTATTTGCTGATTTAAATCTTCAGAGTTGTAATAATCTGAATGATCGCAGCTTATGCCACCAATATTCACACGTGAGTATTCGTTTTCCCATTTATTTATTGGCAAAAGAATAAATTTTTCGTGTATCGACCAAGCGTCTGGAATGGTATTCATCAAACTATTGTCAATCATATACCAAAGTTCAGAGTCATTTTGTTTTTTCTGTTCTATTACTTGAAAAATAATTGCACTACTTTCACCCACGGTATATTTACCAAACTCTGTAAAAATATTTGGTTCATGTACACCCTCGCTATTACAGCCATCTTTAATATTTTTTACTATTTCACGAATCATATATTCGTAATCGTATTCAAATCCCAAGTGATTTCTTATTGGAAGTCCTCCGCCTAAATTAAATGAATCTAATGTATCACAGCGTTTTTTAAGTTCTATATAAAGTTTTAGAGCTTTTTTAAATTCGCCCCAATAATAAAGGTTATCTTTTATGCCACTATCAACAAAAAAATGCAACATTTTCAATTCCACATGCTCATTATCTTTAATTTCTTGGTCAAAAAAACTTACAATTTCATCGTGTCTGATGCCAAGTCTCGATGTATAATATGCCGATTGAGGTTCTTCGTCGATTGCCATTCTTAAACCAATTTTAATTTTTTCGTTACCAAGAAAAGGTATTAATCTCTTCAGCTCATCTTTACTATCGAGCACTATAATAGAGTTTGTAAAACCCATTTTTTGTAGGTCAATAATTTTTCTTAAGTATTCATCAGTCTTATATCCATTATGAATTATATGGATATCTTTTTTTAATTTTCCATCTTCATAAAGCTGAAGTATTAGATCTATATCGAAAGATGAAGATGTTTCCAGATTTACTTTATTGCGCAGTGCTGCTGAAATTGCATATTGAAAGTGATTGCATTTTGTACAGTAACAATAATAATAATTGCCATCATAATCGTTTGCTTTTATGGCGCGGTTAAACAAGTTTTTGGCACGCTTTATTTGTTCTCCTATACGAGGCAAATAAACAAGCTTAAACGGAGTTCCATATTTTTCTATAAGATATTTTAATGATATTCCATAAAAAGTTAAGTACTCATGGTTAATATCAAATCCTTCTTGAGGAAAATAATATGACTGCTCGATTAAATTAAAGTAACTATTCTTCATTATAAAATTAGATAAAGTTAATGCTTGGCAAATATATTATAAAGTAAAGATTAAAAATACAAATAGCTGGCAAAAGTAGAAAAAGACCATTAAAAAATCATTATTTTTTTTTGAAATTATTGATTAATTGCTAATTATATTAAAAGATTAATCTCCATGTATATTAGCGAGAATAAAATAAAAAACCATCTACCTTGGGTAGATGGTTTTTTATTAAAAAATGTAATAATTATAAGGTGAAAGTTTCACCACTATTAACCAAATCGCTAACATTTTTAATTTTACTTAAGTTTTTAACTTCAGCTATTTGAGCTTCAAGAGATTCGTTATAAACTGCAGCATCAACAGAGCGTATAACTCCCATTGCCACAGGAAAATCTGGCAAGGACATGCGGCTTAAAAGATAGTGCAAAGTACCATCTTTATCTTTTGCATCGTGAGTTAGAATATCTGCTTCGGTAACGCCATTTTCGCCAACAGTTACAACTTTTAGTTTAAGACCTTCAAGCACAATTCCTTTGTTTGAATCTTTTCCAAAAATCATTTTTTCTCCGTGGTGAAGATAAATCTGATTGTCGTCGCGGACCTCTTTATCAGTAATATTATGATGAGTGTTGTTGTTAAAAATCACGCAGTTTTGAAGAACTTCAACTACTGAAGCGCCATTGTGTTTGGCGGCTTCAATAAAGATTTCTTTCATCATTTTTGGGTTTGTATCCACGGTGCGAGCATAGAAAGTGCCTTCGGCGCCCATCACCAATTCAGCTGGTTTAAAAGGATGTTCGATAGTTCCGTGAGGTGAAGTTTTAGTTTTCTGACCTAAAGGAGTTGTTGGCGAATATTGCCCTTTTGTAAGTCCATAAATCTGATTGTTGAACATTATTAGATTTACATCAATATTACGTCTTAGCAAATGAATAAAATGATTTCCACCAATTGCCATACTATCTCCATCGCCAGTAGTAATCCACACACTTAAGTTAGGATGTGATACTTTTATGCCAGTAGCTATGGGATTTGCACGACCATGAAGACTATGAACACCATAAGTATCAACATAATAAGGAAAGCGTGAGGAGCATCCTATTCCAGAGACAAAGACTATATCTTTTTTATCAACACCAATTTCAGGTAAAGCATTGGTTACAGCTGCGAGGATAGAATAATCGCCACAACCTGCACACCATTTCACTTCTTGGTCTGAAACAAAATCTTTTCTTGTATATTTAGTATCTGTCATAATTATAAAGCCTCCAATGTTTCGTTAAATTTTTCTACAAGTTCGCTAACCATAAATGGTTGAGCCTCGTTTTTATTATATTGAGTAAAGTGTATCTTTGGGAATTTTGCTCTCAAATAATTCACAAATTGACCATTATTCAATTCACAGACTAATACTTCATCATAACCAGATAGAATTTCTTCGGTGTTAGAAGGTAATGGCATGATGTAGTTAAAATTAGTTGAGGAAATAATTTTACCTTCATTTTTCAGCTGATTCCAAGCTGTGAAGATAGCGCCTTTGGTGCTTCCCCACCCTACAACCAATAATTTACCACTCTTTGGTCCATTAAGAGTTTGTTTAGAGATATAATCGGCCACTTTCTCAACTTTTTGAGCTCTAAGCTCTACCATTTTTGCATGGTTTAAAGGGTCGTGAGAGACTGAGCCGCTAACATCATTTTTTTCAAGTCCACCAACTCTATGTTGATTGCCCGCTTGGCCAGGGATTGCCCAATTACGCACGAGGTTTTTTGGGTTTCTTAGGTAAGGTTGATAACCTCCTTCAACGTTTTCCTTTACCAAAGGTGGTTTAATTGCTGGTAATTTGCTTATATCAGGGATACTCCATAATTCTGAACCATTGGCTAAATAACTGTCGGTAAGAAGTATAACAGGAGTCATGTGTTCAAGAGATAATTTTGCAGCTTCATAAGCAAAATCAAAGCAATCTGATGAACTTGAAGCGGCAAGAATAATCATTGGAGCTTCTCCATTACGACCATACAAAGCTTGCATCAAGTCAGATTGTTCGGTTTTTGTTGGAAGTCCTGTAGAAGGGCCACCACGTTGAACATCAACCACTACCAAAGGCAATTCAGTCATAACCGCCAAGCCAAGGGCTTCACTTTTTAAACTCAGTCCGGGGCCAGAAGTGCTTGTTACGCCGAGAGAACCAGCATAAGAAGCGCCGATAGCCGAAATAACTCCAGCAATTTCGTCTTCTGCTTGAAAGGTTTTAACGCCTAATTCTTTGTGTTTTGCCAATTCTTGTAAAATATCCGTGGCTGGTGTTATTGGATAAGAACCTAAAAACAGTGGTAGATTTGCTTTCTCAGCAGCGGCCATAAGACCCCAAGCTGTAGCAATATTCCCAGTGATATTGCGGAATTTGCCTTTTTTGTTTAAGTTAGGATTAACTCTATAGGTTGTATGAATTAGTTGTAAGTTGTAGGCATAGTTCCATCCACCTTTAATAACATTTACGTTGCTCTTTACTAACTCTGGCTTTTTAGCAAATTTTTGCTGAAGAAATTTTATTCCTTCATCCAAATTTCTATTAAGCAAGAAAAATAAAATACCTGATGCAAATTGATTTCTTGATTTATCAATTGTCTTGGTATCTAATCCTGTTTCTTTTAGGATTGTACGAGTCATGGTAGTAATTGGAGCAGCAATAACAGTATAATTTGATAAGCTTTCGTCTTCCAGCGGGTTAGATTCGTAGCCAGCTTTAAGAAGGTTTTTTGGTTCAAAAATATCGCTATCAAGAATAATAGTTGCGCCTGATTTTAAGTCGTGCATATTGAACTTTAAGGCGGCAGGATTCATAGCTACCAAAATATCTGCAGCACCACCAGAAGTATAAATATCTATTTCACCTATGTGTACTTTGTAACCAGAAACACCTGAAAGGGTGCCTTGAGGAGCTCTTATTTCTGAGGGAAAATCTGGAAATGTCAACAAATCATTTCCTCCAATTGCTGAAGTATCAGAGAATTGAGTACCCGATAATTGCATACCATCTCCAGAATCACCAGCAAACTTTACAACAATCTTCTCAACTTCAACAACGTTCATTTTGTTAGATGTCATTTTTATAAAAATTTTATAATATTATGGCCGCGAAATTACAGAAAAAAGTCTCCAAATTCCTAATTAATTTCCTTATAAAATCTAAATAAAATAGATAAATTTAGATAAATTTTTAAACAGTCGTACAAATTGTAGGCTGAAAGCCAAAAATTAAAGTTTTGATTATAAAAAATGCATTCCTAAAATATTTTCTGAATATAGCATTTAAAAATATCGCTTTTGCCTCCAGCATAATTTTAATTGCGAACTTTAAAAAATTACGCTTACTGGAAATTGCCAATGCAAAATTTAAAAAATTATTACCGTGATTGGATTAGAAATTTACCCAAGAGATTGCAGATAGAATTTATTCCAATTTTCATTTATTTTCTTATTACTTTCGCCTACTCAATTGATACAATATGAATTCAAGCTTAGATGCAGATAGAGAAAACCTTACGCCATTAGAGAAGGAATTTGAAATGGCTTTACGCCCCGATAAATTCAGTTCGTTTGCTGGACAGCCACAAGTGGTAGAAAATTTAAAAGTATTTGTGGCAGCGGCAAAACAACGTGGCGAAGCCCTCGACCATGTGTTGCTTCATGGTCCTCCTGGCCTTGGCAAAACCACTCTCTCAATTATCATCGCGAATGAACTTGGAGTAGGAATAAAAATTACTTCAGGACCAGTGCTTGATAAGCCTGGTGATTTGGCTGGATTGCTTACTAATCTTGAAAAAAATGACGTCCTTTTTATTGATGAAATTCATCGACTTAGCCCAATTGTCGAAGAATATCTTTATGCAGCTATGGAAGATTTTAAAATCGACATAATGATTGAGTCTGGACCTAATGCACGAAGCGTACAAATATCTTTAAATCCATTCACTTTGGTAGGAGCCACCACTCGTTCTGGTCTTCTTACTGCACCTTTGCGTTCACGTTTTGGCATCAATTCACGCCTTTCGTATTATAAAGCTGATACATTAAAAAATATATTAATACGCTCCGCTTCAATACTTAATGTGCCGATAGAAATTAATGCTGCTCTCGAAATTGCTCGTCGAAGCCGTGGCACGCCAAGAATTGCCAATGGCTTACTTCGTCGAGTGCGAGATTTTGCACAGATAAAAGGCAATGGGATTATAGACATGAAAATTGTAGATATTGCTCTTGAAGCTTTGAATGTAGATAAAAATGGCTTAGACGAAATGGATATTAGAATACTAAATACCATAATTGAAAAGTTCAAAGGAGGTCCTGTCGGGCTCACTACTATAGCCACCGCTGTATCGGAAGATGCTGGAACGATTGAGGAAGTTTATGAGCCTTTTCTTATTCAAGAAGGCTACCTAATGCGCACACCTCGCGGTAGAGAGGCCACAGAAATTGCCTACAAACACCTGGGAAAAATAAAACAGGTCAATCAACGCAATCTTTTTGAATAAGGCTGATGTTGTCGCATCAGCAAAAGATATTGCTTACAAATGAAATTAAATCAAAAGCTATTAGTTTGGGATTCGACGCTTGTGGAATATCCAAAGTAGTTCCGCTGATAAATGATGGGAATTTTCTTCAATCATGGCTCGACAAAAAATTAAATGCTGAGCTCAAATATATGGAAAGAAATACTGATAAACGTATAAATCCAACTTTAATTCTTGATAACGCAAAATCAGTTATTTCAGTACTTTTGAATTATTTTCCAAGCAACATACAATCTGAATATCAGCACTATGCTATCTCTAAATATGCTTATGGTGTTGATTACCATTTTGTGATAAAAGAGAAACTTGGAAAATTGATGAACTTTATTTCATCGCAAACGGCAATAGAAATAAATATGCGTTGCTTTACAGATTCAGCACCAGTATTAGACAAAAGTTGGGCAGTAAAATCAGGTTTGGGATGGATTGGGAAAAACTCTCTTCTTCTCAATAAAAGCTTAGGCTCATTCTTTTTTATAGGTGAAATTATTTTGGATTTAGAGCTTGATTTTGATAATCCTTTGAATGCTGAATATTGTGGTAAATGTACAGCCTGCATAGATTCGTGCCCCACACAAGCCATAATAAAACCTTATGTTGTTGATGCAGCTAAATGCATTTCATATCACACCATAGAAACAAAAAAACCGATTCCTGATGAAGTTATTGAAAAAATGGGAAGTAGAATTTATGGTTGCGATATTTGTCAGGATGTGTGCCCATGGAATAAAAAAGTGAAGCCTCATAAAACTCAGGAATTCAAATTATCAGACCAGTTAAGTGAGATGAAAAAGGAAGACTGGGAAAATCTTGAAAAACCAATTTTCAATCAACTTTTTAGTTTGGCACCGCAAAAGAGAACTGGTTTTAAAAAGTTTAAAATGAATATCGAACAGCTGAATCCGAAATTGTAACAAGGATTGAATTAGCATAATTTTACAGCATCAATTTTCGAATTCTTTCCATTGCCTTTTGCAATTCTGCAGTTGAGTTGGCATATGAAATTCTTAAACATTCGGGCATACCAAAAGCTTCACCGGAAGTTGTTGAAACAAGAGCTTCATTGAGAATAAGCATAGCAAGTTCATTGCAATTATTGATTTTTGTGCCATGAATTCTTGTACCAAAACATGCCGATACATCGGGGAAAATATAAAAAGCCCCTTCAGGCAAAAGTGTTTTAAACTGTTTTATTTCTGATAGTTGAGCAAAAACAAAATCTCTTCTCTTTTTAAATTCAGCTCTCATATTTTCAATCTCCAAAATTCTGTCGGGAGATTTCTGAAGTGCTACAATGGCGGCTTGCTGTGCAATAGAGTTTGGCCCAGAAGTTATTTGACCTTGAATTTTGTCGCAAGCCCGGGCAATATCTTTATGAGCGGCCATATATCCAATACGCCAGCCAGTCATAGCAAAGGATTTTGATACTCCGTTGACAAGAATAATACGCTCATATAAATCAGGAAATGAGGCAAAACTTTTTTGCTTTTCACCAGAATAAATAAAAAACTCATAAATCTCATCAGAGATAACAAATAATTGAGGGAAACGTTTCAGCACCTCTGCCAAAGTATCAATTTCATTTTCATTATAAAAAAATCCGCCAGGGTTGTTAGGAGAATTAAATATCAACATTTTAGTTTTATCAGAAACTGCAGACTCAAGTTGCAAAGCTGATATTTTGAAGCCAGAATTTATAGAAGTGGAAATGATTTTTGGGATACCTCCAGCAAGCAGAATCATGTCGTAATAAGAAGCCCAAAAAGGTGCGGGCAAAATAACCTCATCACCAGGGTTTATGAGAGCAAAGATAGCGTTCATGATAGAATTTTTTGCTCCAGTGGAAATCACAATCTGTTCAGGATTATAACTTAGATTATTGTCGCGCTGGAGTTTATAACATACCTGCTGACGCAACTCCATAAATCCTGGAATAGGAGAATAGTGTGAAAAATCTTGGTCAATAGCTTTTTTTGCAGCATCTTTAATAAAGGTGGGCGTGTTGAAATCAGGTTCGCCAAGGCTAAGAGTAACCACATCTTTGCCTTGAGTTTTTAACTCGCGGCTCAATTTTCCCATGGTAGCCATAGCAGCTTCATTAATTCTTTGGACTCTATCGGAAAGTATAATTTTCATTGATATAATTTAAGTAAAAAAAGAATATTTCGGCCAGGGGGTGAAGCGGCATTGTGGCCGCCAATAGCTGATGTGAAGCAGCATTGCAAGAGCGACCAGAGGAAGCTCCTTGAAATGCTTTGCGAAACACAGCTTTTTGCTGCCACAATATAGCGGAACACCCGACAGTGCCGCATAATAAAATATGAAGCATCAAAAGTAGATGAAAATAGTTTATTTTTGGCAGTCAAAATAAATCAAAATTTACTGTTATGACTTATATCGATTATCTATTTGTTTTTGGGCTTTTTGGAATTTTTGCAGCTGCTAACTACTTACAAAATAAGGCTATGTACAATAGTCAGAAAGACGCAGATTTAGCTGATTTGAGGAAGCAGAAAGATGAGCTTGAGGTAAATTTGCATCGTGATGATAAGAAATATATTACGCCCATAAGACTTCAAGCTTACGAAAGAGCGGTGCTTTTTTTGGAAAGAATTTCACCGCAATCGATGATTTTTAGAATCCAAATGCCAGGCATGAATGTTTTGAACTTGCAGACAGCAATGCTGCAAAATATTAGAGATGAATTTGAACATAACCTTGCTCAGCAACTCTATATTTCATCGGAATCGTGGTCGATGGTAAAGACTGCCAAGGAAGAAATAGTGAAAATGGTAAATACCGCTGCATCAAAAGTTAACTCTGAACAAGCTGCAAATGAGCTGAGTAAAGAAATTTTTGCGCTGATAATGGGCAAAGAAAAACTTATTACTGAAAGAGCTATAAATGTGCTGAAAAAAGATATTCAGACTTTGTTTTGAGATTGAGGAAAGATTGGTTGAAGATTGGGAAAAAGATTGGTTGGAGATTGGTTGAAAAAGATTGGTTGGAGATTGGTTGAAAAAGATTGGTTGGAGATTGAAAAAAAGATTGGTTGGAGATTGGTTGAAAAAGATTGGTTGGAGATTGCAAAAAAGATTGGTTGGAGATTGGTTGGAAAAGATTGGTTGGAGATTGGTTGAAAAAGATTGGTTGGAGATTGGTTGAAAAAGATTGGTTGGAGATTGAAAAAAAGATTGGTTGGAGATTGAAAAAAAGATTGGTTGGAGATTAAAAAAAAGATTGGTTGGAGATTGAAAAAAAGATTGGTTGGAGATTGAAAAAAAGATTGGTTGGAGATTGGTTGGAGATTGAAAAAAAGATTGGTTGAAGATTGGGAAAAAGATTGGTTGGAGATTGGTTGGAGATTGAAAAAAAGATTGGTTGAAGATTGGGAAAAAGATTGGTTGGAGATTGCAAAAAAGATTGGTTGGAAAAGATTGGTTGGAGATTGAAAAAAAGATTGGTTGGAGATTGAAAAAAAGATTGGTTGGAGATTGAAAAAAAGATTGGTTGGAGATTGAAAAAAAGATTGGTTGGAGATTGGTTGGAGATTGAAAAAAAGATTGGTTGGAGATTGGTTGGAAAAGATTGGTTGGAGATTGGTTGAAAAAGATTGGTTGGAGATTGGTTGAAAAAGATTGATTGGAGATTGGTTGGAAAAGATTGGTTGGAGATTGGGGCTAAGGAAGAAATAAGAAATTTTGGCTTGTCGAAAATTAAATATGTTTGATATATTATTTTTTAATATTATTGCCAAATAAATACATAATTCTATAAATCATTAAATATTATGAAAAAACTATTTGTTTTTGTACTCGCTGCTTTATCAATAGTGGCTTGTAATAATGCCTCCAAAAATGCTGAAGTAACTGAAGAAAAAGCGATGACAGTTGATGAACTTTTTGGAAAGATTGGTGAGTTGGTTGACTCACAAGTAGTAGTGATGGGAGAAGTTGATCATGTATGTAAACATGGTGGAACTAAAATGGTAATTTTCAATCCAGAAACACAAAATAGCATACATGTTAATGCTGGAGAATCAGGAAATTTCAGAGCCGACCAAGTTAAAGACCAAGATGTTAAAGTATGGGGAAAAGTTGAAGAATTCAAAGTTGATGATGCTTACATTGCTGAATTAGAAGCCCAATTGAAAGATGATATGGCCAAAGGACAAGTTGATGAAGCTACGGCTGAAAAAATGGATAAATCTAAAAAATCTAAAAAAATTGGCGAAGCTTCTCCTGAAGATGACCTTAAGCATAAACAAGAGTTTATAGACCGACAGACACAAATAGACGACATGAAAAAAGAACTCGCCGATTTGAAAGCCAAAGGTAAAGACCACATCTCTTACTATTCTGTTAGCTGCAAAAAATACGAAGTTATAGAAGAAAAAGAAAATAAAACCAAGTAGTGGAATACCAAATAAGTATTAAATAAATATACAATAAGCACCAGCTAAAAAGCCTTTGCAAAAAAAGCTTAGTATTTTTAGCTGGTTATTTTTTTATTATGGGAAAATTATTAAGAAAATTCAATAGAGCAACTCACCGAGATTTAGGCTATTTTTTTGTTGGAATGACACTAATTTATTCTATTTCGGGCATTGCAATTAACCATCTCGATGATTGGGATCCAAACTATATTGTGAATTATTGGGAAGTGCCAATGAAGATAACTCCAAATCAGGAAAACTTCAGCAATAAAGATGCAAAAACGCTCATGAAAGAATGGAAAGTAGAAGGTAGATATAGAAAATTTTACTGGCCTGATGACGAACATGTTAAAATATTTTTCAAAGGTGGCACGGCAGTTATAGATACTAAAGAAAATATTGCTGGCATAGAAACTTTGAATCGCCGACCATTTTTTCATCTTGTAAATTGGATGCATTATAACCCAAATTGGTATTGGACATGGTTTTCAGATATTTTTGCTGTTGCATTAATAATTTTGGCAATATCGGGAATGTTTATCTTAAAAGGAAGAACGGGCATGATTTGGCGTGGGACAATTTTGGTTTCCATCGGCCTACTTTTACCAATAATTTATATGATTTTGTTTTATTTTTAGGCAAGAGCTTTTTGAAAAAGATTGGTTGGAAAAGATTGATTGGAGATTGAAAAAAAGATTGGTTGGAGATTGGTTGAAAAAGATTGGTTGGAGATTGAAAAAAAGATTGGTTGGAGATTGAAAAAAAGATTGGTTTTAAAAAGATTGGTTGGAAAAGATTGGTTGGAGATTGAAAAAAAGATTGGTTGGAGATTGGTTGAAAAAGATTGGTAAGATTGGCAGCATTTTATCAATTTAACAGTTTATCATTTCAGCAATTCAAAAATACTTTAATTTTACTCCTTGAACATTATTTTAAGCCATGAAGAAAATTATTTTATTATTTGCCGTTGTTTTTTGTTTTTCGTCTTCAATATTTGGTCAGGCTCTCAGAAGCGACACCATCTCGATAGCGCACATTTCTATAAATTTAAATATAGTTTATTTAAGTCAAAAGAAAATCGCTGGCGATGCTGAATTAAGAATTAAGGCCAAAATTAATAATGTGACAAGAATTAATCTCGATTTATTAAAGTTAAATATTGATTCTATATTTATTGGCAATCAGCAGATTACATCATGGAATTATAACGATACTTTATTAAGCATTCCGCTTTCAACATCTTTAAATATCGGCGATTCCATCATAGCAAAAGTTTATTATCACGGCCAACCTGTAGTAGATCCTTCAGCTTGGGGAGGATTTTATTTCAGCAGTGATTCTCTTTATGCTTTCAATCTTGGTGTAGGATTTTTCGATAAACCACATAACTACGGCAGAGCTTGGTTTCCATGCATCGACGATTTTCACAACCGAAGCACATTCGATTATTTTATCACTGTAAAGAACAATAAAACAGCTGTTTGTAATGGAACTTTGATTTCAGTTTCAGAAAACATCAACGCACAAACGAAGACCTTTAATTGGAAATTGGTTGAGAGCATTCCTTCATATCTTGCTTCTGTGGCGGTTGGCCCTTATGTTGCGGTTCAAGATACATTTGTTGGCATGAACGCATCCATTCCAATAGCCATTTATGTACCTTCATCAAAGGTTGTTGCAGCTCAAGGAACTTTTTCGCGATTGAAACAAATTTTGGCGGCTTATGAGTGGGCTTATGGTCCATATCGTTGGGAAAGAGTTGGTTATGTGGCAGTACCTTTCAATTCTGGTGCAATGGAACATTCCACAAATATTGCCATAGGATTAGGATATATCAATGGTAGCAGCACTTATGAATCGCTTTATGCTCATGAATTATCGCATGAATGGCTTGGCGATTTAGTAACCACTAATTCAGCCGCAGAAATGTGGATAAATGAGGGCTGGGCTGTTTTTTCGGAAGCTTTGTATCGCGAAATTCTCGATGGCAAAACATCTTATAAAGATTATATGCGACATCTGGTGAAATCGGTAATTGAAACTGCTCACAAGGATGATAATGGCTATCTCGATTTGAATACTGTACCTCATGAATATACTTATGGGACAACTGTTTACGACAAAGGCGCAACTGTGGCGCATAGCATTAGAGGGTACCTTGGCGACTCATTATTTTTCCCGATGCTAAGAAATTATTTTGCACAAAATGCTTTCAATCATATTTCTAACAATGGATTTAGAGATTTTATAACCAACAACAGTGGAATTGATATGACTGACTTTTTTAATTCATGGATAAAAGAGCCGGGTTTTATTCAGTTTTCAATAGATTCATTCAGCCTAATACCATCAGCAAATCCAGAATATGATGTAAAAGTTTTTTTGAGACAGAAGCTAAATCATAAACCCACTTTCTCCAACAGCAACAGAGTTGAAGTAGCATTTTTTGATAATAGCTGGCATAGAAAAGATTTTATGGTGGAGTTTTCTGGAGAAACTGGAAACGCTATTTTCACTATACCATTTAGCCCCGACTTTGCAATTATCGACCCCAATGAAAAACTTGCAGATGCAACCACAGATTATCTTTCTACAGTTAAAACTATTGGTCTGAAATATTTTGATGATGCTTTATTTCGCCTTGATGTACAACAGATTAACGACTCTGCTCTCTTAAGCATCACTCACAATTGGGCAGCTCCCGACACTTTAGGAACAACTCTTCCTGGCTTAAAACTTTCATCGAGGCATTATTGGACCGTCAAAGGAATTTTCCCTTCAAATTTTACTGCAACAGGAAGATTTTTCTACACAAAATTTACCGACCAAGATGACGATATTATTGTTTCTCCATCAGATTCCCTTGTCATTCTTTGGCGAAAAGGTGCTGGAGATCATTGGCATAAGGTGGCATTCGAGAAAAAAGGCAGCTGGCAAACCGGCTATATTTATGTCAATAACTTAAGACAAGGTGAATATGCACTTGCTGTTTGGAATCAGCAATATGTTGCAATAAATGAAAATACAGCCAACTTATCTTCGCTAAACATTAGCCCAAATCCTTCATCTGGAAAAGTAAAAATTGAGATTAATTCTCTGAATAGTTGGAAGTTAGAAATTTATGATAATTTAGGCAAAACTTTGGATACGATTTTTGGCGACAAATCGAAACAAATAAATTATAAAATAAAAAATGAAGCCAGCAATGGACTTTATTATTTCAAACTAAAAAGTACTAATGGTAATCTAATAGATATAAAAAAGTTAATCATCACAAAATGATAAGAACTCTGATTTTAGTATCTCTTTTGGCTATAAGTTTTTTTGGCTTTTCCCAACAGATGGTAATTCCAAAAGCTATAAACGCAGATTTTAAATTTGCTATTAATGTCATTTCCGACACAGTTATTTGCCTAAAATCACCTGAAGGTTTTGGCAATAAATTAGAGATAAATTCAGACAAAAATGACAAGAAATATTTCGAAAAAGAACACAATACCATCTGGTATAAAATTACGACCAAAAGAAATTGCATACTAAGTTTTGACATTATTCCACTGGAGGTAAAAGATGATTACGACTTCATCTTGTTTGGCTGCCAAAGTGGATCTGATTGCAATGCCGTTAAGCAATTGAAGCCACTACGTTCAAATATTTCACGCAATGAAAAATCAACCAAAAGCATCACGGGATTGTCGGAAAAAGCTAATGATGATTTTATTGGTCAAGGTCCAGGAAATTCATTTTCGCAACCAATAAAGTTGGATACGAAAAATAGCTATTATTTGATTCTCGATAATGTGTATGAAAATGGGAAAGGTCATAAAATAATTTTTCATTATTCCGATTGTGATGCTCCAATTGCGAATGACTTATCTCCATCAATTTCTATAAATATTTTCGACAAAGAGACTCACAAACCAGTAACAGTGAAGGTTTTATTTATAAAAAAGCAACTACCTGATGATGACACCTTAATAAATAATGAAGGCTTTCTTTTTATAAAAAATATTGAAGCAGGAAAATATTATGAATTGAGAATTAGCGCCGACAGTTTTTTGAGCTTCCAAGATGAGTTCAAAGTTTATCCAAAAGATAGTATGACAATAAAAAACATAGAGCTTCAAAAAATTGCGATAGGCAAAAAAATTATCATCGATAATATATATTTTGTAGGAGGTTCCGCCGATTTTGTTCATAAAAGTTTCCCAGCATTAAAAAATCTACTTTTTGTGATGAAGGAAAATCCCAAATTAGAAATTGAGATTCAAGGTCATGTAAACCAACCTTATAATTTGACTAAAAAACAAAATGAGAGTTATTATCAGATTCTTTCGGAAGCCAGAGCAATGGCTGTTTACGATTATCTAATTAAGCGCGGAGTGGAAACTTCCAGAATCAAATATAAAGGCTTTGGATATTCTCTGATGAAATTTCCTTATGCAAAGACGGCTGAGGAGATGGAACAAAACAGGAGAGTAGAAATTGAAATTTTAAAAATGTGAGATGCGAAGCAACTTAATTTCGTAATTCATGTCATAATTGAGTTAAATTTTTGTTCAGATATGAATAAAAGTTTAATTTTGTAACGCCAAAAAGTTTTGGCGATTATTAAACACAAAGTAAATCAAACATTTAAATTAAAATCATATTAAATTTTAGCTTATGAAAAGGAGTATCTTTACTTTAATTGCAATTTTCTTGTATAGCTTTTTGTCTTCGCAGACAATACTTTTTCAGGAAGATTTTGAAGGCGCAACACTTTCAATGTCGTCGAGTTCAGTGAAAAACAATAATAACTGGTCGCGAACTCATATTTATCAGAGCCAAGGTCTTAAGGCTGACTCTGCAAAAGTTGGTGTTACCGACACAACCTACTTGACATCAAATACATTTAATTGTACGGCAATGTCATTTGTTCAACTTCAGTTTTCTCAAATAGCCAAAATCGAATTTTTCGATGCTGCAATAATTGAGGTTTCTGCAAATAACGGGGTTACATGGACTCAGCTAAATGGCGGTCAGTATATGGGCACAGGAGCATTTGTAAATATAGGTAATAAGTTTGCCTCCACCTCTTATGCAGATTGGCTACCAGCAAACAATAATGCCATTCCGACTAACTCGTGGTGGAAAAGCGAAACTTTTAATTTATCATCACTTTTGGCAAATAGTTCACAAGCTAAAATAAGATTTACATTGGTAGATGCAAACGGAACTGGTGCCGCTGGAAACTATGGTTGGTTAATTGACGATGTTAAAATTGTTGGTTCATTTTCAGAGCTTATACCTCCTTCAATAGCTATTATCCCTCCTTACCCACATGACACTGCTTATACCTCAGGACCTTATATCGTAAAAGCAAAAATTACTGATAATACTGGTATTGATACTGCTTTGTTGATTTATTCAACTTCCACAGGAGTTCATGATACTTTAGGCATGAATATGATAGCTACAGATACTTTTCAAGCTTCTATTCCTTTTTATGGTTTTGGTCGTTCAATTACATATTACATAAAAGCTTTTGACTCCTCACCAGCACATAATGCCGACTCTGTTGGCACATATACATTCTATTGTAAATACAGTCCTGGAGGAACTTTTGTCGTTGGTACTGGAACTGTTGTCAATACACAATATGGTTATCCAACTCCCTACGGAAACTATTATAATGGAGCAAAAAACCAAATGCTAATCCTTGCATCCGAATTGCAGGCATTAGGTGCTGTGGGTGGGCAAGTTAGCTCTGTAGCATTTGATGTTGCAACAGTTCAAGGAACTACATTAACAGGATTTACCATTAAAGTAGGTCAAACTACTCAAACTGCATTAACGACAACATTTGTTACAGGATTATCTACCGTTTATTCAACCACTTCTTATACTGAGGTTGCAGGATGGAATACTCATACATTCCAAACACCTTTTGTATGGGATGGTACAAGTAATTTAGTAATTGAAACCTGTTTTGATAACTATCCAAATGGATATACATACAATGCAATAGTTAATCAAACAACCACAACTTTCGCATCAGCCACTACTTACTATTCTGATGGTGGTGGAGTTTGTCCTACTTCTACGTCATATAATACATATAATAATAGGCCTAATATGAAACTTGCAATGGCAACTCCAGTGAATATAACACACGATATTGGAGTTTCTCAGATTACAAACCCCACTGGTGGAGTAGTTGCTGGAACACCATTCCAAGTTAAAGTTAAAGTTAAAAACTTTGGTATAGATACCATACATTCTGGAACAATAAATTGGAAATTCGATGGAGTTACTCAAACAGCTTATTCATTTACAGATACCATTCTTCCTGGCCAAGTTTCAGGTGAATTTATCCTTGGAACCAAAACTGTAACAGGCGGCTCACATAATTTATTAACTTGGACAGATAATCCAAATGGGATTTCTGATTTTAATGTTGGTAACGATAGCTCAAGTATCAACTTCTACGCTTGCGGTTCATTATTAAGTGGCGTTTACACTATTGGAGGCACAAGCCCCGATTATGCAACTTTTGCCGATGCTGTTTTAGCTCTAAATCAATGCGGTATCAATGGTCCCGTTACTTTCAATATTGCTGCTGGAACTTACAACGAGCATTTTACATTATTTGCCATCAATGGTTCATCAGCAACCAACACAGTTACTTTCAAGGCTGCCAATGGCGATTCTTCATCAGTGATTTTGAATTATGATGCAGCAGGAACAGTTGATAATTATGTGGTTAAATTAAAAGGAACATCTTATATAACTTTTAAAAATATGACTTTCCAAGCAGCAGATTCTGCCTATAATAAAGTTATAGTTTTATCAAGTGTTGGACACGATGTTTCTATCAATAATAATGTTATCAAAATACTTATCCCTCAGATTACTGACAACCTAAATTCATCATTAATTTCGGTTTCAGATAGCACTGGAAACAATATTACAGTAGAGCAAAATTTATTATTGAATGGCTCAAGAGCAATAGTTTTAAATTCCAACATAGCACGAACTGGCTGGGCAGTAAAAAATAACACCATGCACGAGCAATATTCTGCTGGTATTTCTATCACTAAAGCATACAACGTAAATGTAATAGGCAATATCATCAGACGCGATTCAATTTCGGCCAATTACGAAGCAATAGCTCTAGCTACAAATACTGGCGCAGCTCAAGTTTATAAAAATCAGATTTATGCTACTAATACCGAAATTGCTTACGGTATTATATTAAATGCCAGCCAATTTGACTCAATAAACCATGCTAAAATTTACAACAACTTTGTGCTTGTAAATGGCAATTCATCTTCCAGCAACCTAAGTTGCGGAATTCTTATATATAACGCACCAAATGTTGATGTTTATTACAACACTGTTCGTGTTACTGGTAATCAAATTTATGCTGCAAACATGACATTGTATGATTTAGGAACAGTGCCAAACACCAAGGATGTAAATATCAAAAACAATATTTTTACTAATACTGCTGGAGGTTACATCTATTATATTTCGGCTGTTGATACTTCTGAATTTGTGAATGATTATAATAATATTTACAATTGGAATAATGGTAAATTCGGAAATGTTGGTGGAAACAATCTAACCTTTGTTGATTGGAAAACCAAATCTGGTGGTGAAGCTCATGGCGATACCATCGATCCTTATTACGTTTCAGCAGGTAATTTACACGTTGTAAATAACCTTCTCAATGGCAGGGCAATACCAATTTCTGGAATTACAGATGATATTGATGGTGAACTTAGGAGTGTTACAAACCCTGACTTTGGTGCAGATGAGTTTACACCATCACCTTATGATATAACTACTTTGGAATTATTAACTCCAATTGGAGCTTGCGGTCTTGATACCAACGAAACTATTACTGTAAGATATAAGAATATTGGAAGCGTAACTATTAATGGCAATCTAACAGCCAGTTATAAAATTAAAAACAGCTCCAACATTGTTACAGAAAATGTTTCAGCATCAATACTTGCTGGCGACACATTAAACTATGCTTTTACAACAAAAGCAAACTTAAGTGCTTCAAATATTGGTTTCGATACAACATTTATAATAAAAGCATGGGCTACATTAACTGGTGATAATGTTCATCAAAATGATACCGCTATTGGAAGTGTTGCTTCGGGATATATTCCTGGATTGGTTAGCATTACCGATGATACAATCTGGTATGGCGACAAAGACACTTTAATGGCTACAGGTAACAATATTTATTGGTGGGCTTCCGATACTGCCTCCACTCATCTTTGGAACGACAGTATATTTATAACACCAAACCTTTATGATACTACAACTTATTGGGTATCCGACAGGGCTGGAAGTGGTTTGCAATCAATACAAATTGGAAATGGTACAGTTCAAAACTCTACAACTTCTTATCCTTCACCTTATGGTCAATTCTATACAGGTTGTAAAGAGCAATATTTATTATTAGCATCTGAGCTTCATGCTATGGGTGCTGTTGGTGGTCCACTAGAATCATTAGCTTTTGATGTAGTTACTACAAACGGAGCAACCTCATCAGGACATAACCACGATAATTATACTATTAAGCTCGGTCAAACAAGCACAACCTCACTTACAAGCTGGACAACTGGCTTAACTCAAGTATATACAGCATCAACATATCAAACAGTTACTGGATGGAATACTCATCAATTCACAACACCTTTTGTATGGGATGGTACATCAAATCTTCTCGTTGAAGTTTGTTTCGACAATTACCAAGGTGGGTCAAGCTATTCATACAATGCTCTTGTAAATAGCACAACCACATCATACACAAGCACTTTAGACTACCATTCTGATGGAGGCGGTGTTTGTCCTTATACTTCATCTGCCTCATCATATATGACAAGACCAAACATGAAAGTTTCTATTCATGGGCAAGGTTGTTTTGGCGACAGAACTCCTGTAACAGTTTATGTTAAAGGATTCCCACAATATGATGCTGGTTTAGATTCAAATTTAATTAGCCCAGTTGGAGCTGTTCCTTCAGGAGTTGCAACACCAATAAAAGGAATTCTTCATAACTATGGTCAAGTAACTATGACTTCTGTAAAAATTCCTTGGAAAATTAATGGTGTAATTCAAGATACACTTCTTTGGACAGGTAATATGCCATATAATCATTTGGATACAGTTACTATTGGAACCACAACATTAAACGGTGGAATTTATAAAATATTGGCTTACACAACTTTACCAAACAGCGTAGCTGATACATTTAATACAAATGACACTGCAAAATCATCAGTAAGAGCTTGCCTAAACGGAACATATTCAATAGGTGATACAATAAATGGCACGGCTGATTTTGGTTCATTTAATGGAGCCATTGCAGCATTATCTGTTGCTGGAATCTGTGGTAATGTTATATTTAATGTTGATACGGGAACCTATACTGAAAAAGTTTTGATTCCTCAGATTTTAGGAATGGATGCTAATAATAGAGTTACATTCCAATCTGTTACAGGTGATAGCACTGACGTTACTTTGCAGTTTTCCTCAACCAATTATACATCAGATTATACTCTTAAACTTAATGGTGCCGATTATTTCACATTTAAAAACATGACTATAAAAGGAACAAATGCTAGTTATGGTGGTGTTGTTGAAATAACTAATAACTCAGTACACAATTCTTTCTTAAATAATATTATTGAAACTCCTGTTTCAACATCTTCATATATGAGATGCTTTTATTCCAATGGTGGACTTGACAGTTATACCAGAATTGAAAACAACCTAATTCTAAATGGCTATTATGGAATTTATCTTGCTGGCACCAATACTACAAGCTTGGAAAAAGGCAATGTGATAAAAAATAATATTATTTCTGGATTCTACTATTATGGTATTTATACTATTTATCAAGATTCTATTCAGATAGAATCTAATAAAGTTAGCGATGGAGCCAACAGTGTGTATGGTTATGGTATTTATATGTATTATTGTGATAATCAATCTAGAATTGTAAAGAATACATTACATTTTGCACCAAGCAGTTATAAGTATGGAATTATGGTTTATTATAGCGATGGTACTGCCACAAAACGTGGATTAATTGCAAATAATATGTTGTCTATAACCAGTGGAACTGGCGCTAATTATGGTCTTTATTTCTACTATTCCTCTTTCTTTGATGTTTATTATAATACAATAAATATTACTGGTGGAACTTCAACTTCGAGAGCAGCATATATATACGCTCCAATAACACCAGCAAGTGTAAACTTTATGAATAATGTTTTTAGAGATTCCACAGGTTATACAATTTATATGGGAAGTTATAC
>Ga0210044_10001479_pt1 | contig 35822 bp, 35 predicted proteins | sample CryGey13umfilter_2_FD_183959 | JGI IMG/M metagenome (GOLD analysis project Ga0210044, IMG submission 183959) | Groundwater microbial communities from aquifer in Utah, USA - Crystal Geyser 4/9/14 3 um filter (SPAdes) (version 2) | ecosystem: Environmental > Aquatic > Deep subsurface >...
ACTTACATTACGCAATATGATTTGTGAATTGCCACGACTTTTAAGTCGTGGCAAGAAAACACTACGAAAACCGGGCTTTAGCCCAAATTGTTTTGTTTTTTTTTTGACTAAAGTCCAGAATTTTGAGGTCTTTTTAATCCACGCCCTAAAGGGCGTGGCAAGTAAAAAACAGATTTTGCGTAACATGACTTATTAATTAAAATAATAATTATAGTACTAAAAACTAAACCCTCTCAAAAACTCTTCTGTTTTCATTCTTTTGCTACCCTCTTTTTGTAGTTCAAGAATTTTTAAACTTCCTTCACCACAACCAATAAAAAGTTCTGTTTTAGTTTGCAAAATTTTTGAAGGAGTTAAATTAGACCTATTTAATATTTCTGATTTAAAAATTTTTATTATTTTTTTATTGTGGATAAAAAAAGCACCCGGAAATGGTGAAAGTCCTCTTATTAGATTTTGAATATTTTTTGCTGAGTTTTTCCAATTAATTAGCGCAGTTTCTTTTGTAATCTTTGGTGCGGGTGATGCAAGTGAATCATCTTGATATTTGAGTAAATATTTGCCTGATTCAATTAAATTAACTGTTTCCAATATAACTTTTGCTCCAACCAGACTCATCTTATCGTGGAGTGAGCCAAAATCATCTTCAGCATTAATTATTATTTTTTCTTGCAAATATATAGAACCGGTGTCCACTTTTTCAGCAAGTGAAAAAGTTGTAACACCTGTCTCTGTCTCTCCTTTCATTATTGCCCACTGAATTGGTGCAGCACCTCTGTATTTAGGTAGAAGAGAACCGTGCAGATTAAAAGAACCGTATTTTGGTATTGTAAAAACTTCTTTTGGCAGAATCCTAAAAGCAACAACAACATATAAATCGGCATTAATTTTTTTTGATTCATTTATAAAATTTTCATCTTTTAAATTATTCGGTTGAAGAATTTGAATATTATTTTTAATTGCACATTCTTTTACAGCTGTAGATGTAATTTTTCTCCCTCTCCCTTTTTGTTTGTCAGGTGCTGTAACAACCGCAGAAATTTTATGTTTACTTTTAAGAAGTATTTCAAGGGATGGAACCGAAAAATCCGGTGTGCCCATAAATACAATATTCATATCAGTTGGTGGTCAACGCTATTGCTTGTAGGGTATTCAAATTCAATTTTGCGTCTTTTAATATTGTTGAGTGGTTTCTTTAATTTTTTCTTTAACTCTTCAGAAACTAAGTCTGTAAATAAGATACCCTGAAGGTGGTCATATTCGTGCTGCATTACTCGTGCAAGTAATCTATCTGCTTTAATCGTATGTTTTTTAAAATCTGTGTCTTGATATTCTAGTGTAATAGTTTTTGGACGAATAACATCTCCTCTGACCCCAGGGATACTTAAACAACCCTCTTCCATTACAATAGTATCTTTTGATGATTTAATTATTTTTGGATTTATTATCACTATAGGTTTTTTATCTTCTTCATCATCTATCTCAGAGATATCAACTACAAAAATTGCTTTATCAGAACCGACTTGATTAGCTGCTAATCCAATTCCACTTGCATTGTGCATCGTCTCAAACATATCAGAAATAAGCTTTATTGTATCCATATCAACATCTTTTACTTCAGAAACTCTTTTGCGTAAAATCTTATCACCAAATAATGTAATTGGCAGTAATGCCATTATAGCTCCTTAATCATACTACAGTTAAATATTTATTTAAAAATAACTAATTCTAAAAGAAGATTAAATAAATTTACTAAATATTATTTTCAGAGAGTTTAATAGTTTTGTTCACCCTTTTATAATGTCAAAACTACAATTAAAATTAGGCTAGAAGTTTACCACCTTCCATCAAAAGTTTTCCATCAAGATACACTGTTGGTTTTTTGACAACACCGTCTAAGTGAATTGGGACTTTTATTTTCCCACCCATTGATGAATTATTGCCAAGAGCAATGTGAATAGTCCCCAAAACTTTTTCATCTTCCAAAAGCACTCCGCTTAATCTTGCACTGTCATTTGTCCCGATTCCAAACTCCGCAATATTCCTAGCATTGTTACCAACAGTATCTAACATTTTATTTAATTTCTTTGCAAGAAATCCGCCAGTAATTTTTACTGCATATCCTTTTACAACTTCAATTTTTAACAATGTGTTTTTTATTAAACCTAAACCCGCCATAGAACCGTCAACAACAAATACTCCATTAGTTGTTCCTTCAATTGGAGCTAAGAAAGTTTCCCCGGTGGGTAAATTACCGGCTTCACCTTTTTTATGAAAAAGACCTTTGCTTGCATAAGCTGTTCTTCCTTTTATAGAGAAAGAAAGATCAGTACCAAGTTTTGTTGTAATTCTAACATTACTTCTCTTTTCTAAAATTTTTTTTAGTTTTATAGATAATCTGGAAATCTTTTGATAATCAGCATTCATCCCTCTAATCATCACCTCTTTTGTAATTCCAGGAAATGTCGCTAACCTTGTTCCGGTAGCACATGCATTGATTCTTGCTTTAGTATGTGTTAATGATTTTGCAGTTGGACAAAAAACTACATCAAATTCTTTCATCAAATCTGCGACAACTTTTGGTGGTTCTTCCCCGTTAACTTTACCGGATTTCATTTCAACATAAAGTGAATTATAACCTAATCTAATTGCATTTTTATGGAGTGAATAACCAATCTCGTTCTTTAATTCATCAGTGATTACAAGAATACTTTCATTTTTTTTCACACCCATACAATTTATTATTGCAATTTCTGATGCTGTGTCTAATTTAGTTTTTTTCATATTTTTTCCCTTTTATAATCCCCCGCCAAAAGTTTTTGATAATTCAATTTCATAGCCATTGGGATCTTGAATATAAATTGATGAAGAATTCTCCCATTCCAATTTTCCCCCGTAATAAATTTTCAAATTCATTTCTTCACATTTTTTTACTATGTCATCAAAATTATTAATATGAAGTCCAAGATGAGCAAATCCTTTTTTTACATATTTCTGCATTTTTTTATTTTCATACAAACATAATTTAACCTTTTCATTCCCTATTATATATGAATCTTCATCGGGTTGTTCTTTCTTAATTTCAAAGCCAAATAAATCTTTATAAAATTTTGCTGTTTTTTGAAGATCAATAACTTCTAAATTCAGATGGTCAATTCCATCAGTTATTAATACCATATTAAACTTTTTAGATTATTAAAAAAATTGATTATTTAATATAATTCTTAATTTTTATTATTTCTTAAAATTCAGATTCCAAATTATTACTTTAACCCAAAAAATTCATTGGAAATGAATTTTTTGCCGAAGGCCGCTATATAAAATGTTTTTATAAAACATTTTATATAGCGGAATTAACCCCTGGCAATTTGCAAGAAAAACATATTACTCAAATAACGAATTCCAAGATTTTTATATAACTAAGTATATGATCTTTATTTACTTACAAATTGTCTGCCCAGAGGGCAGATCTTCCAATGGAAAATCTGGGTTTAAGTAAAACACCAAATAACAAAAGACAAATAATAAACTAATCATAAATTTAAAAAAACAAAATTCTAAATTAATTTTTGAAAATTATTCAATAAGGGTTTAAATATTAGGATTTAGAGTTTGGTATTTATTTGGGATTTGATATTTGTAATTTGAAATTTTATAGAATAACCCGTTCAGTTTTTTTAACAACCAAACGGGTTTTAAATATTTGGATAAAATATTATTTAGTTTCGGGCTTTTTAATATCTACCATTTCCAGATCAAACATTAAATCTGAATTTGGTGGGATTTCACCCATTGCTCTTTCACCGTAAGCTAATTTAGCAGGAATAAGCAATCTATATTTTGAACCTTTGTTCATCATTGCTGTGCCTTCTTGAAAACCATCAATCATTCTTTGCATTTTAAAAGGATAAGAAATTGGATCTCCTCTTTCTACAGAACTATCAAATTTTTTACCGTTTGTTAAATAACCGGAATAATTTAATGTAATTACATCACCTGAATCAGGAACAGAGCCTGTTCCCTTCTCAATAACTATATATTTTAATCCGCTTTTTGTAGTTATATATTTTGTAGAGTCAACTTTCCAAGGTTCAACTTTTACAAGCTCATGAGCTGCCAATAATTCAACAACCAATTTTATATCAGAATTTGGTGGAATAGTTCTAAAACCTGTTTCGCCATAAGCTAATTTTGAAGGAATAATAATAGTTCTTGTACCACCTTCCTTTAAACCAACAATACCTTCGGTAGCTCCTTTTACAAATCCACCGTCTTCATTTAAAATATATTTAATAGGTCTGTCATACACATAAGAATCTCCCAACCTTGATTTTACTCTTGTTGTATCTTTTGACCAATCGGTGAAAATATTTGTTGAATCTTTTATTATCCAAGCTCTGAAATGCAGCGATACAAAATCACCTGTTTTTGCAACATTACCGGTACCAAGTGTGTCATCTTTAAACATTAAACCGGATTCTTTTTTTACTACATCATTTTTATTCGAGCATCCGATTACAGTAAAAACCATCAATATTATTGACATAAATAATTTCATTTTTACTTCCTTAAATTTTTAATAAGACCAAATATATTATTTTACTTTGAAAATTCATAAATAATGTTTATAATTTTTATTTCTATTTATACTTTCAAATCATATATTAGTATTAAATAATAAATTTTAAGAATAATGTTATCATTTCTTTTACTTTGTTTTATGCTAAATTCAAACAATCTTATTACCCAAAATGAAAATGTTATAATTGACTGCAATTATACTTTTGAAGAAGCAATTTCAAATTTAGATTTTCCTGATGTAACAAAGTACGATCTCAAATTAGTTACTGTTTTGTATTATTCATTCGATGATAAAATTCACCAAGGACAATTAGTTATACACAAAAATTTAGTAAAAGATGTAATAAAAATATTTTCATTGATTAAAGAAAAGAAATTCAAGATCAGCAAAGTAGTGCCTATTGTTTTTTATAATTGGTCTGATGAAAAAAGTATGCTTGGAAATAATACATCTGCATTTAACTACAGATTTATTGCCGGAACAAAAAGACTTTCTAATCACGCAACAGGCAGAGCAATTGATATAAATCCATTTTTGAATCCGCAAGTTTTTAAAGACAGAACTTATCCATCAACTGCAAAATATAATCCCAAAAAAGAAGGAACGATTACTGCAGACCTTTTTTTAGTAAAAGAATTCAAAAAAATAGGCTGGGCTTGGGGAGGAGAATGGGAAAGTTCAAAAGATTATCAACATTTTGAAAAACTCAAATAGCAAGAATGATTGTATGATTTAATTTTTCATTCAAGCATTCAACCATAGATTTATACAGTAATTAATTAGAAAATGATTTTAGATATTGGACCACTATGAAATTATTAAAACTTAAAAACTTCAAATGGCTGATACTTATATCTTTTCTTTTTCATTTAATTACTTCTATTTACAGTGTAGGCTTTCATCATCTTGATGAACATTATCAGATTCTTGAGTTTGCTAATTATAAATCAGGTAACAACCTACCCTCTGATCTGCCTTGGGAATTTGAAGCTAAATTAAGACCTGCAATTCAACCTGCAATAGCATTTCTCATTATTAAATCATCACAAACTATAGGAATAACAGATCCATTTACTCAAGCAATGATAATGAGGATATTGTCCTCTTTAATTTCAATGCTTTGTGTAATTCTGTTGATATATGTTTTTAAAGATGAGATTAAATCTGAGCAATACTTAAAATGGTTTTTGTTTTTATCTTTTTTCCTTTGGTTTTCTGTTTATGCACAGGTTAGGTTTTCTTCTGAAGGATGGTCCGGATCAATATTCTTTATTGGGTTTGCTTTATTGTATTATTTTAAAACGAAAGAGAAAATAATTTTTATCCCTTTTCTAATCGGTTTGATATTTGGCTTTGCATTTATATTCAGATATCAAGTTGGATTTCTTATTCTTGGATTACTTTTATGGCTTTTAATAATTGATAAATATAATTTTAAAAAAATCTTTCTTATTGTATTTGGGATTATTGCTGCAATACTAATAGGAGTGTTAATTGACAAATGGTTTTATGGGGAATGGACTTTTTCAGCCTGGAATTATTTTCAATTCAACATTGTCAAAGGGAAAGTATCTAGTTTTGGTGTTCATCCTTGGCATTTTTATTTAACTGAAATATTCTGGAAAGCTGTTCCTCCATATAGTCTGTTCTTAATTTTTATGCCCATATTTTGGTTTATCTTTAAACCCAAAAATATTTTTACATGGATGTTTATTCCATTTTTGCTTGTGCATTTTTTAATTGGCCACAAAGAGTTCAGATTTTTATTCCCGCTAATAAATATTATTCCATTGCTTGTAGTATTAGGTTTTCATGAATTAGGAAAAGATAAATTTAAAAATTTTGGATTATTTTTTCAAAGGAAGATATTTAGATGGTTTATTTATTTATTTGTTGTAGTTAATACTATCTATCTAATAAACATATGTTTTAGACCGGCAGATTATTATGTATCTCTTTACAAATTCATTTACAAAGATTATAAAGATATAAAAACCGAATTAATCTTTTTTAATGAAGACCCATATTTAAGAGCACCAGAACCTGCTAATTTTTACAAGAGTAAAAACTTAACAACCAAAAGTGTTCTTGATCCTGACAGTTTACAATTTGTTGTAAACGAAAATAAATATGATAAGATTTTATTTATGACGGATACATTTTTACTAAATGAAAAATACAGGTCGCAAAATGTAGAGTTTAAGAAAATTTATTCTAATCTTCCAAAATGGGTGGAGAATTTAAATTATAATAATTGGTTGGAAAGGACAAGGATTTTTACTTTGTATGAAATTTCAAAGATTAAAAATTAATATCTGTCTAACTTAAATTTTTCACCTAAATAAAGCTCTCTTATTTCTTCATCTTCTGCTAATTCTTTAGCACTGCCGTGTTTGAAGATTCTACCATTGATCAAAATATAAGCATTATCAACTATGCTCAAAGTTTCGTGAACATTGTGGTCAGTAATTAATACACCAATTCCCTTCTTTTTTAAATTTCCTACTATATTCATAATATCTTCCACGGCAATTGGATCTACTCCGGCAAATGGTTCATCCAAAAGCATAAATTTGGGATTTGTTGCAAGCGAGCGGGCAATTTCAGTCCTTCTTCTTTCACCACCACTAAGCTGATAACCAATATTTTTCCTTATATGTGATATTCCAAGTTCCTCAAGTAAACTATCACATTTTTCTTTTCTTTCATTTTTCTCAAGACCATTAATCTCTAAAACAGCTAAAAGATTATCTTCAACAGTAAGTTTTCTAAATACAGATGCTTCCTGGGGTAAGTATCCAATTCCCATTCTTGCCCTTTTATACATTGGTACTTTAGTTATCTCTTCATCATTCAGATAAACATTTCCACTTTCAGGTTTTATCATTCCGGTTATCATATAAAATGATGTTGTCTTTCCGGCTCCATTTGGTCCTAGTAAACCGACAATCTCACCTTCAGAAACTTTAAGTGATGCGCCATCCACCACTCTGCGTTTTTTGTATATCTTTACTAAATTTTCGCTTCTTAAAGTTTCTTTCATATTAATTTATATTCTTTAATAAATCATTTTTAACAGGCTTATTTTTGAACGGTACAAATTTGGGTAAAATAAAATCATCTTCTTTGCCTTCCACAAGTCTTTCCGGATGGAATTCCGTATTTGGTGAACCATACAATCTTATTTCTTTTAATTCATTATTACCAAAAATCATTCTAGATAATTTAGATGATGATTTTGATAATCCATTTTTTTTATCATTATCATATTGATAATATATGCTTAAAACATTACCAAAAATTTCTGTCTGTTCCAATTTACCCAAATTAAAATAAGAATATAAGCTATCTCCGCTTGTCTGGTCTAATCTATTTTTATAATTTTTATTTTGCGAAATAACAAAGACACTCTTATCAACAAACATTTTATCAATCTTATTATTTTTTAATATTATGTTTACGCTGTCGCCTGTAATCTGAGTATTTTCATACCAAAGAATAGGCTGCTTGTTCTCATTTTTATTAATAGTTGTAATAAGTTTTTTGTCTTTTCTGAAATATAATGTTTTATCATTGACAGAGGCAAAGTCCCCTCTTAAAATTTTCACAGAATCTTTAACAATATACATATCCGTTGAATCTCTGAATGCTTCCAAAGTTTCTGCTTTAATTATCAAAGTATCAATTTTTAAGTTATCAGAATTAATTTTATTCGTCTTATCTGAAGTTGTATCTATTTGAATTAATACTGGATTATTAGTAACAAGTGAATAATTTCTATTTGGAAAATTTTCTAAATGTCCGCCATATATTACTGTATTATCAGTTTTATTTGTAAGCATGACATTTTTATCAGCAACAGTATTTTTATTATCTCTAAAATAGTTGAGGCTATCGCAAAAAATTGTATTGGTTGAATCAACAATTATTACATTACCCATAGCGACCATTCTTTTAATGTCTTTGTGATAAAAAAGACTATCAGAAGTTAATATGGAAGTTGAATCTTTTAACTTTACACTGTTTTTAAAAAATGCATCGTGCTGATCGAATGAATACTTACCCATTCCGGCTGTTAAAGTCATTTCACCGTCAAATAATTTTAATGGCTCATTTGTTGAAGTTCTTTTTTCATCACCGTAATAAAAACCTCTTTCTGTTATAATTGTAATGCTATCTTGTTTAATAATAACATTGCCAATTAATTCAACATTATTGTCTGATATGTACTGAATAGCTTTGTTACAGGTAATAACAACTTTGCCTTGAGTTATAACTACATTGTTATAAATTTCTCTTATTATTTTTCCGTCTACTTTTTTACCAACTAGACTGTCTCCAATAACCTGTATAGTACTATCGTTAGTTTGTCCTTTAACGGATATTGTAATAACAAATAAAAAAAGAGAAATATTTTTAATTGAAATTCTCATTTACCATTAGTAGAATCAGTTTTTGAAATATAAGTAATATTATAAACTACATAATTTTGTAAATCCTGGTCTGATATAAATCCATAACCTTTAATTGTTTCAGTCTTTGAAACTATAGTAACAAATTTATCAGAGAGTATTTTTTTATCTTTATCTCTAAATAATAATTCATCTGTTGTAACAACAGTTCCACTGTCACTAACAGCAACAACACTGTCAATTGCGTAAAGGTCTTTTGTTACATCATCTACCCTTCCTCTTTTAGATGTAATTACACTTGTAATCTTAAAATCATGATTATAAAAATTCACTTTAACATTATCGTCCATTAAGGTTTCTTGTCCTTTTTCAAATACCCTTAGATGTCCTGCATAAAGAATTGCTTTTGTAATTCCAGAATCACTGAATATCACTTTTGAATTCCAACTTTCTTGTGAAGGCAGATTTTTCACATCAAGTGATAAATCAATTGTTGGTTTTACTTTGGGATCGTTACAACTTGAAGAGGTAAATAATAATATCAAAAAAAAATATAATGACTTTTTCATCTGTGTCGAAGACCGAGATTTATAAGATCGTGCAAGTGAATCATACCAACTGGTTTTGTGTTTTTATTTATTATTATTAAGGAAGTAATTTTATAATTTTCCATTTGCTGTAGGGCAAAAGATGCTAAATAATCTTGCTGCAAAACTTTTGGATCGGGTGACATTATGTCTTTTGCTTTTAGACCATTAATGTTTAACGATTTTTCCAAAAGCCTTCTTAAATCTCCATCAGTAATTATTCCTTTTAATATACCTTTTTGATTTACTACACAAGTTGCTCCTAATCTTTTAGAAGTGATTTCCAAAATTGCATCTTTTATTAAAGCATTTTCACGAACGATTGGCACATTATCCCCTCTTATCATTATTTCACTTATTTTTAGAGATAATCTTTTCCCTAAACTTCCTCCGGGATGTAAGTATGCAAAATCTTCTGCTGTAAATCCTTTCTTTTGCAATAATGCAACTGAAAGTGCATCACCTAAAACTAAGGTTGCAGTTGTCGATGAAGTTGGCGCTAAATCATGTGGACAAGCTTCTTCAGTATTACCTATATTTATAAATATGTCGCAAGTGTGAGCTAAAGTTGATTTTTGATTAGAAGTGAGAGCAATAAGTACTACTTTTAATCTTTTAAACATTGGTAAAAGGTTTACAATTTCTTCTGTCTCTCCACTTTTTGAAAGTAAAATAACAACATCATCTTTCCTTACCATTCCAAGGTCACCATGAAGTGCGTCGGTGGGGTGTAAATAAATTGCAGCAGTTCCTGTCGAATTTAAAGTTGCAACAATTTTTCTTGCAATCAAACCGGATTTACCCATTCCGGATAAAACTACTCTGCCTTTTGAATTATAAATTACATCAACTGCTTTTGCAAATTGTGCATTTATACTTTTAATAAGATTTTGAACAGCTGTTGTTTCTATTCTTATTACTTCTTTTCCGGCTTGAATTATTCTGTCAACAGTCAATAATCTTACTCCTAACTTTTACATTCAAATATTAACAACTTTAATACTCAAAATAAAGATTAAATTAGAGAAATGAAGTTATAATCAATAGTTTTTAACAGCTTTATCAATTTTTTGTACTTCAATAAGTAATTTTTTTAATTCTGATAAAGGCAATTGAGAAGCTGCATCGCTTAAAGCTTTAGATGGTTCCGGATGAACTTCTAAAAACAATGAACTTATACCTATTGCAATAGCCGCTTTTGCCAATGGTAAAATAAATTTAGGATTACCTCCGCTTTTTTCTCCATCGCTTGGAATTTGGACTGAATGCGTTGCATCCATCACAACAGGATAATTCAAATCTTTCATAATTACCAAACCCTTCATATCAACAACTAAATTATGGTAACCAAAACTTGCACCTCTTTCAGTTAATAAAATTTTATTGTTACCTGTAGCTTTAATTTTACCGGAGACATATTCCATATCTTCCGGAGCTAAAAACTGACCCTTTTTAATATTTACAATTTTTTTAGAATTTCCGGCAGCAATTAATAATTCAGTTTGACGACATAGAAAAGCAGGTATTTGTATAATATCAGCAAAATCTTTTACTTGATTTATATCTTCAGGTGAGTGAATATCTGTTAAAATAGGAAGATCAAATTCTTTTTTTACATCTGATAAAATATTTAAAGCTTCGTCTCCTAATCCAGAAAATGAAACCACACTTGTTCTGTTTGCTTTTTTGAAACTTGCTTTAAATATAAAAGGGATTTTTAATTCAGAAGTTATCTTTTTAATTTGTTGTGCAGTATGAAAAATCATTTTTCTATTTTCTACCACACAAGGTCCGGCAATTAAAACAAAAGGATTTTTATTGGATATTTTTATATTATTTAAATTGATGGTCAATGGTTTTTAACCTACAAAATATGATAAACGGTTTTTTATTCTTTCTAAATTTAGTTAAAAAATAATATATTAATTACCAGCCGTAAGTTAATATATAACTTAAAAGCTTGTCTAAATATAAATAAATCAATTAACTTATTGAAAATATTATATCAATAAGAAATTAAAAAAAGTATAATTATGACTATAGTAAATAAATTAATAAAATATTTTATATTTATTATTTTATTAATTTTTTCAGCTCAGCTTTTTGCTCAAGTAGATCAAACCTGGGATGCATCCAAATTAAAACTTGCCATAAAAAAATTAAATGTTTTGGGGAGTGTACTCTATATTGCTGCACATCCTGACGATGAAAACACTGCTTTTCTTGCTTACGCCTCAACTGGAGAATTACTTGAGACAGGATATTTATCTTTAACAAGAGGCGATGGTGGACAAAATCTCATCGGAACAGAGCAATCAGATTTATTAAGCATTCTAAGAACCAAAGAATTATTAGAAGCACGAAAAATTGACGGTACAAAACAATTTTTTTCAAGAGCAATAGATTTTGGGTATTCAAAAAATGCAAAAGAAACTTTAGCTCTTTGGGGTAAAGAACATATCTTATATGATGTGATTTGGACAATAAGAAAATTCAGACCGGATGTTATTGTAACAAGATTTCCCGGGACCGGAGAAGGAGGACATGGCAATCATACTGCATCAGCAATTCTTGCAAAACAAGCATTTAAATTAGCCGCAGATTCAACTGTTTTCCCTGATCAACTTAAATATGTTAAACCTTGGCAGCCCAAAAGAATTATGTGGAACGCTTGGCTGCCATTGCTTCAAAAAAGAAATGAAGACACGAATAAATTAGTCTCAATCGATTTGGGTGCTTTTAATCCATTGTTGGGGTTATCATATACAGAAATTGCAGCTTTAAGCAGAAGTATGCACAAAAGCCAAGGGTTTGGTGCATCAGGTAGAAGGGGAACATCTTTGAATTATTTTCAAAATATAGATGGAAGCAATCCTACCTCAACTATGTTTGATGGAATTGATATGACCTGGAACAGACTTAAAGGAGGAAAAGAGATTAGTGAAATTCTTGATAAAGCTTATAATAGCTTCATCCCTGAAAAACCCTACCTCATAATTCCATTATTGTTTGAAGCATTTGGAAAAATGGGAAAAATAGAAGATGATTATTGGGTAAATGTAAAGAAAGAAGAATTAAAGGAAGTAATTAAAAATGCAGCAGGTATCTGGTTGGAGGCAAATGCAGATGATTATTCCGCTGTCCCTGGTGAGGATGTAAAAATAAGTGCAAGAATTGTAAACAGATCACCGTTTGAAATTAAATTGGATAAAATAAATTTCCCATTTGAAAAAAAACCAACTATTGTTAATCAGGTTTTAACAAATGGTAATATTAAAAATGTTGATAAAATAATTACCCTTCCAACTGATATAGATTATACTCAACCATATTGGCTAAAGAAAGAACACACACAAGGATTATATAATGTAGATGATAAAAAATTAATTGGTATGCCTGAAAGTAATTCTCCATTAAATGTTAATTTTATTTTATCCTTTAACGGTTTGGAGCTTAGTTTCTCAGAACCTGTGCAGTTTGTTTGGACTGATCCTGTTCAAGGAGAAAAATACAGACCATTTGAAATCAGACCTGTTGTGTCAATTAATTTAGATAAAAATGTTCTTCTATTTCCAAATGATAAAAAGAAAGAAATTAAAATTACCTTAAAAGCTAACATAAATAATTGCAATGGCTTTTTGAATTTTAATTTGAATAATGGATGGATAATAACCCCAAATGAATTAAAATTTAATTTGGAAAAAAAATATGATGAGAAAGTTTTAACATTTACTATCACTCCACCAAAGATTAGTTATGAAGCTCAACTATTGCCACAAGCTGTAATTAACGGAAAAAAATATGACCAACAAATAGTTTCCATAAATTATAATCACATTCCAATTAGAACTCTTTTCCCAAAAGCAGATTTAAAATTAGTTAAACTAAATATTAACAAAGTAATTAATAATATTGGTTATGTAATGGGACCAGGTGATCTGATACAAAATTCACTTGAAACATTAGGCTATCATGTAAAATTATTAAACGATGATGAAATCTCTAAATCAGATTTAAGTGGGTTTGATGCAATAATCGTTGGAATAAGAGCTTATAATACAAGAGATGTTTTATCAAAAAGTAACCAACAACTTTTAAATTATGTAAAAAATGGCGGTACACTGTTAGTTCAGTATAATAATAACATCAGATTAAAAACAAAAGATATTGGGCCCTATCCTTTTGAAATCTCTCACGACAGAACGACAGAAGAAAATGCAAATATAAATATTCTAGATGCATCAAATCCTATATTATCTTTCCCAAATAAAATTACTCAGGAAGATTTTAAAGATTGGATACAAGAAAGGGGACTTTATTTTGCTGATATTTGGGACAGTAATTATACTACACCAATTTCAACTCATGATACGGACGAACCTGAATTAAAAGGTGGTTTACTTTATACTAAATTTGGTAAAGGTATTTTTATCTATACCGGTTATTCATTCTTTAGACAATTACCTGCTGGTGTACCCGGAGCTTTCAGATTTTTTGTAAATTTGCTTTCAGCTGGAAAAGCTAAATAAACACTATGACTACCAACAAAAAAATAAATGATATGGAAAAGCCACCAATCTTTAAATCGTGGAGAGGATGGTATTTTTTAGTTATTGGTAACCTGACATTTTTAATTCTTCTTTTTTATTTATTTACAAAAATATTTGAATGAGATCCCTTGACTGGATAATACTTTGCGGCACTCTAATGTTTATTGTTGTCTACGGAGTTTGGAAAGGCAGAGGCAGCAAGAACATGAAAAGTTATGTTCTTTCAAACAATGATATGAAATGGTACACTATTACTATTTCTATTATGGCAACTCAGGCTAGTGCTATAACATTTCTTTCTACACCCGGGCAAGCTTATGTAGACGGAATGAGATTCGTTCAATTTTATTTGGGTTTGCCAATTGCAATGATTATACTTTCAGTTACTGCTGTCCCTCTCTACCATAAATTAAAAGTCTATACTGCATACGAATTTCTTGAAAACAGATTAGACTTAAAAACAAGAATTCTTGCTGCTACACTTTTTTTGATGCAAAGAGGTTTAGCTGCCGGACTAACTATTTACGCTCCTTCAATAATTTTATCAATGCTGCTTGGATGGAATATTTATTGGACTAATTTAATTATTGGAGTACTTGTAATAATTTATACTACTTCAGGAGGTGCAAAAGCTGTCGGGTGGACCCAATTCCAACAGATGATAATTATTTCTCTTGGTATGTTTGGTGCATTTTATATGATCTTGTATTTAATGCCTGACAATGTTTCTGTATTAGATTCTATTAAAGTTGCCGGAAAAATGGGTAAACTTAATGCAATAGATTTTTCTTTTGATCTAAATAATAGATATAGTTTTTGGTCTGGTTTACTCGGAGGTTTGTTCCTTCAGTTATCATATTTTGGTACTGATCAATCCCAAGTACAAAGATACTTAACAGGCGAGTCAGTAAAACAAAGCAGGTTGGGTTTACTTATAAACGGAATTGTAAAAATACCGATGCAGTTTTCAATTTTGTTTATAGGTGCGATGTTATTTGTGTTTTATCAATTCTCTTCTCCCCCACTTTTCTTTAATCCGGTTGAAGAGACTAAAATAATACAAAGCATACACGGGCCAGATTATTCTGCATTGCAAGATAAATTTAAATTAGTACAAGCAGAAAAGAAAGATGATGTTTTTAATTTGATAGATGCTATGCACAAAGATGATAAGGTTAAAGTTGAAAACATACAATCAAAACTTGATGTTTCTGAAAGTAAAATTGCTTCACTACGGAATGGTGCTAAATCTCTAATAAAGAAGAATGATTCTAAATCAGATACGAACGACACTAATTACATCTTTCTGAATTTTGTTTTGAATTTTCTACCTGTTGGGTTAATTGGTTTGGTACTTGCTGCAATTTTTTCTGCATCAATGTCATCAACTTCTTCAGAGATAAATTCACTTGCATCAACAACCGTCATAGATTTGTACAAAAGACTTTTCAAAAAAGATGCATCTGAAAAGCATTATGTTTTTATCTCAAAATCCGCTACTGTTTTTTGGGGAATTATTGCAATTCTTTTTGCACAATTTGCAAATAAAATGGGTTCTTTAATTGAGGCTGTAAATATTTTAGGCTCACTTTTTTATGGAACTATCCTCGGAATTTTTCTTATTGCTTTTTATTTAAGGAAGGCTAGTGGAACTGCAACATTTTATAGCGCTATTATTAGTGAAATAATAGTCGTGTTCTGTTTTATTTTTACAGGAATTTCATTCCTTTGGTATAATGTTATTGGCTGTATGCTGGTAATATTACTCGCCCTGATTATTGATTATTTCTTTTTGAAGAAACAACTCACATAAAATTAATATCATTTCGGTCTTGAAATAGTCTCTAACAATTAAATGAGATCGCCATTCCCGGCCAGTGTAAGGATAGCGATGACACTCTTCTAATGTCATTCCAGTTCCGTCTGCCTTCGAGGCAAGCTTGAGCCGGAATATATTAAATAAAGAAGATTTCGAAAAAAATTTGTAATGACAATGATAATACCTCTTCTATTTTTTATTAGAATTAAATTATTAAATTCTATATGAAGATTTTATTAAAAAGGAAATAATAATTGGATCTCGATCGTAAATCCCAAATAATAAAAACAGCTGTGAAAAGATTTGCAAGACATGGTTTGGGGAAAACTACCCTGGAAGAAATTGCAGGTGACCTAAGAATAGGCAAAGCAACTATTTACAATTATTTCACTTCCAAAGAAGAATTGTTTTATAAGTCCTTAAATTGGGACTCTAATATTATTTTGGAAGACATTAAAAATATTTTTAGCAATGCAGATAACACTTTTGAATATAATTTTATCCAATATTTTAATTACAAAACCACCATGCTTGAAAAATATAAACTGATTTATGATTTGACAATCCTTCTATTTCAGGATTCAACCCACGAGAAAGAAAAAGAAATATTAAAGAATATGCTAAATGAAGAAGAAAAAATTGTTCAAACTGTATTAACTAACGAACTAAAGAAAAATAAAAAAACTGTAGGGATTAAATCTGTAAGAAATATTGTACTAACAAGCTGGGGGTTGACCTATTCCAATCAATTAAATATGATAAAAGATGAGGGTAAAGAATTAAAGTTAGATGAGATTGCTTTAGGTATGTTAAATAATATATAAAGGAAATTTATATTATGTTCTTATTTCCCTTCGAGAAAATTTTTAAATCTGTTATTATCAGGGGTCACACTCGTACCGTGACACTAATATTTTACACTAATGCAGATTAATCATATTTCATACTACTGTCACGATGTGACCGTAGCAGCCAGGGAATTTAGTTCTTGATTATTTTTTGATATCTGAAGTTAAGATTTTTCTCCCGTCGACTGACGGATTAAGTGTGACAATTGATATGAGATTCCTGCTTTAGCGGGAATGACGAATGTGAAATATTAATAAATAGCTTCTCTGATTTTTGCACTTACATAATCCATAACCCATACAACAAGTGCTATCATTAGAACTATAAGTCCTACCTCATGCCATCTTGCAAGACCCTGGTACTGCATTAACATTGTACCAATACCGCCACCGCCTACAAGACCTATAATTGTTGCCATTCTTACATTTATATCCCATCGGTAAATTGTAAAGGATAAAAAAGGTAAAACTATCTGTGGAACAACAGCATACCAGACAACCTGTACTTTATTTGCACCTGTAGCAGTAATTGCTTCTACGGGTCCTTGTTCAATTCCTTCAATCGCTTCAGAATATAGTTTTGCATTTGATGCAATTGTGTGAACAAGTAAAGCTATCATTCCGGCAAATGGACCAATACCAACCCATACAGAAAATATTATTGCCCAAATAAGAGGTTCTATAGAGCGGATAAAATTTAAGACTAATCTTAAAACATAGTATACAGCAAAAGTAAATTTGCTGCTCTTCATTAAATTTCTTGCAGTAAAAAAACTAAGCAATAAAGTAATAGGAATTGATATAAGTGTAGCAAGTAAGGCTATATAAATTGTTTCTATCATTGCAAAAAGTGCATCGTCAAAAATTCCAAATTCAGGTCTGAACAAAGCACCAAAAAGTCTTTCAGCTCCTTGCAGTCCTTCGGAACTAAAAAGATCAACAATAGAAAGTTTTGTTATTATCCATCCGGCAATAAATGTAATGTTAAATAAGAACCACCCGAATATTTCGACGGTCCATTTAGTAACTTTATTATTTTTGGCAACCCCAAATAATTTACATGAAATTGAAGTGCGAGTGAAAGTCCAACAAACACTAATTACAACTGAGATAATAAATACTAAAAGTATTCCTTCCCAACTAAAAGGAATATCTCTCAAATCAAGAATAAATTTGTAATAAATTGCCCGCTGAACAACTAATACAGAATAAAAAACAAAAAAGATATCCAAGAAAATTGCTTTAATAAAATTAACTCTTCTTTCAACTTCTTTATTCTGTCTTATTATATCTAATGGAGATTGATTTATTTCATTTGTAGTTCTCATCTAATTTCAACCTCTTCAGCTTCATCACCGTAAATTGTTTTAAACCATTCTTCATTTATTTCTTTTGGCTGTCCTTCATAAATTATTTCACCGGCTTTTAATGCTATGACTCTTGTTGCATATCTTCTTACCAAACTTAGAAAATGAAGATTGCAAATTACTGTTGTACCAAATTCTTTATTTACTTTTTCAAAAAACTGCATTACTGAATTTGAAGTTGCCGGATCAAGTGATGCAACAGGCTCATCGGCAAGTAAAAGTTTGGGACTCTGCATTAAACTTCTTGCAATTGCAACCCTTTGCTGCTGCCCACCGCTAAGTGAATCAGCTCTTTCATCTGCTTTTTCTCTTATTCCCACAATCTCAAGACTTCTGTAAGCTTCATCATATATTTCTTCTGAAAAATTACCAAATATGGAGTTTAAAGTTTTTAACTGCCCAAGTTTACCGGAAATAACATTTTTAAGTACTGAATGTCTGTTAATCAAATTAAAATGTTGAAAAACCATTCCAATTTGTGTTTTAACTTTTCTTAGTTCTTCGCCGGTTACATGTGTTACATTTTCACCTAAAAATTCCACTGTTCCGGCAGTTGGTTCAATCAATCGATTGATGCATCTTAAAAGTGTAGATTTACCGGAACCGCTAAGTCCTATTATTACAAGAAACTCACCTTTTTCCACTTCAAAGTTTATACCTTTTAATGCGTGAGTTCCGTTTTTATAAATCTTGTGTAAATTATTAACTTTTAAAATCATTTTTTCTTTACAATTTTTTCAAATGAAATATTTTCTTTTTTAAGCAGTGCACGAAGTCCATCATAATCACTGTCTTTGGTTTTAATTAAACCCCTTATATCATAAATATCATATAGAGCTTTTGCACCTTCGGGAGTACTTACATATTTAAGTACTGCTTCAATAATTTTTTCTTTAATTTTTTCAGGCATATTTTTTCTGAATACCCAAGGGTCATTAGGAATACTTTCAGTATATCCAATAATTTTTACTTTTTTTTCCACATCAGGAAATTGTTTAAGTACGCGCATTCTTGCATCCAAAATTGCACCCGTCTCAGGATCTGGAGGTGCTGAATATGTTGCCCCTGCATCCACTTGCTTTTGATACACCATTGTTACAACATTATCGTGTCTCATAGCAAAAGCAGTTTCACCAGGATGTATACCGTGCCTATCCAGTAAAGCTTTTGGTAAAATATAACCTGAAGTAGAGGACGGATCTACATAAGCCATTTTTCTTCCATCAATTTGTGAGATACTGTCTATACCGGAATCTACATTAGCAATAATTTGTCCTTGATAACTAGTTTCATTACCATCTCTTACAATTCTAAGTCTGGCTTCAGCACCGTATTTTGCATGTGCCATTAAATAAGAGAAAGTATTTATACTTGCAATATCTGCTTTACCAGAACCGAATGCTTCCACTACAGCTACAAAACTTGCAGGAACAGCAGTTGTGTAAAAATATCCGGTTTCTTTTTCTAGAAAGTCGGTAAGTTCTTTTGCATTGAATGAAATTCTTTTAGCATCGACAGAAGGAGTAAAATATATTTTAACGGGATTTGATCTTGAACCTAGAGCACCCTCATTCAGTTCTTTAACAGATGAGAACACAATAAAAATTAATAATGGTGAAAGATAAATTAAATACTTCATAAAGAATTTTTAATTGTTTAGTAAATATGTGTATAAGTTTTTTTTTACACAAACTTTATACTAAATAATACTTAATCAAAAGAATATTATTCCTCTGTTTTTTTAATTATCGTCACTTAGTTTAAATACAGGTAGACGAATTCCCCAAATGATGGCTAAAGCTCTTAAAATTACTACCGTAATTATTCCTAATAAGGCAGAATATAAATTTGGAATGTCTACAAATTCAGCCAAAAGGTAAACAATTGAACCTGAAATTGCAGCGGTGGCATAAATATCTCTTTTCAAAATCAAAGGAATCTCAGCACTTAAAACATCTCTTAAGACACCACCGGCGGTTCCCGTAATTGTACCCATAATAATAATTAATATTGGATGAAGGCCTGCACTTTCAGCAATTTGTGTCCCTGTAATTGTAAAAAAGGCCAAACCAATTGCATCAGCAATTAGGAGAGCATTAAATGGTGGTTTATTAAATCTGACATAGAACAATGTAAAAACTGAAGCAATAATGATAATCAATACATAGGTTGGGTCTTTAATCCAAAAGATTGGGTGATGTCCAAGGAGAACATCTCTAATAGTTCCCCCTCCAATTGAAGTTACAATAGAAATAACAATTACACCAAGCAGGTCCAATCCTTTTCTTCCGGCAGATAAAGCACCTCTTATTGCAAAAACTGCAACTCCTAGAAGGTCAAACAGATATAATACTGAATCTAAATTTTGGAATAACATTGAAAACTAGTCTATTTAAATTTAGTTTATAAAATAATAATGTTTATTTAATTTTAATCTATTGATAATAATTATTATTAAATATAATTTTGATAAGGTATTTTATGGAAATTATATGATTATTATTTCCTTTTATATTATATCTGGCAATTCTAAAAACATTTCTATTTTATTAAAAAATAAAAATTCAATGTATTTTAAATATATTAAGAAAGGTTGTGATGAAAACAATCAAAATAATATTATGCTTATTAATAGCTAATACATATATATTCGCACAAGAATTATATGTAAATAAATTTATTGGCAAATCAATTAATGATGTCTTAAAAGTATATGGTAATCCAGTACATAAAGATAACAGCATTCCATCTATGGTAAGTTGGTTTTATCAAAGTAAAGATAAAAGATATGTGTTTGTTTCAGATAAAAACGGTATCATTCAATCTGAAGCTAGTGTTTATTATTCATCAATAGAAAGTGCAAAGGCAATTTTAGATAAATTTATTTCTAATTCTGTTAAGGAAGGCTATACGGTTGACACATTATTAGCCAATGAATTCCATCTGCACATTCAAAATATTGATACAGATCTTTCGTTGATTGTAAATAAGAATTCAAATAAAATAGCAATAAATATTAAAGCTAGAAAATGTGCAGATTAAATTTAAGATATAATGTTTTCATTATATCTTAAATCTTAAAAGATCAATGGGTGTATTTTTTAAAATCCATTCTTAGCAGATTTTGAAAATGGTGTACTCCAGTTTCACACTCTACTGAAAATCTTCCTTTATTGTATGTAATTGAAGAAACGCCTTTCTGTACTTTTTCACAAATTTCTATGTCTTCATTTTGTATTTTATCACTTGTCAAAATGTCTTCTTTAATACTTTTCAAACCTGGTTTAGATTTTATATCATCATAAAAATAATCGAAAACAACCAAAGTTTCTTTCTCTGTTATTGGAATTATTTGATTTGTCTGCAATCGACCAGGCATAATATTCAACATAAGATTAGGATATATGAAATAATAAAAAGCACCACCTTCACCTCTATAAAAATTCTTCTCACTATTTATTGGACTGTACTGTAGGGAATATAAATCAAACACTTCTGTTTCATATTTTTGGTAATCCAAAAAGCTACAAAGTTCCGGATGAACAAATGGGATATGATAGCCTTCCAAATAATTATCAATATAAATCTTCCAATTACATTTAACATTATATTCAATTCTTTTATAATGTTTTTTAACTTTTAGATTATTGGGATTTATATCTTCAGAAATATTATTTATTTTTTTTGAAATCGGAGCTGAATCAATATTTAGATTAACAAAAATGAGACCTTCCCACAATTCAATATTGATTGGTATTAAACAAAATTTTGATTTATCAAAAAGTTCAACTTTGTTAAAACGAGGCATACCTCTTAACTGTCCATCTGATTTGTAGGTCCATCCGTGATACCCACATTGTAAAACTTTTTTCTTTCCACTTTGTAGTATACTTAATGGTCCTCCTCTGTGTCTGCATACATTGTGAAAAGCAGATAATTCATTTAACTCATTCTTAAAAATTATTATTGGATTATCTGCTATTTCAATCTGAAAAAAGTTAGTGGAATCTTTTAACTGATCAATATGGCCAGCATATTGCCAATTATTAGCAAAGACAGTTTCTTTTTCAATATTTAGAATGCTTTTATCACAATACCAATTTGAAGGAATAGTTTCAGCTCTTTCAATCGGTTTTATATGTAAGTCATTTTTATTAAACACTTTGAGAATAATTTTATTAAACCTTTAATTATTCAAATTTGTATAGATTATTTTCATTGTTTACATCAGAAATTGTATCGCCGCCAAGAATTATCGAACTAATTTTACCGGCAATTTTCACTTCAACTAAAAATTCATTACTGTTTTCCCAAATTGCAACAGGTTTAGTAATTGTTGTATCGTTATCCTTATCATCTTTGAATGTTAATTTAATTGGAACAGGCATATTACCAACTTTTTCAACAAGCACTTTATAAGTGTCACCGACTTTTTCTACATTTTTAATTCCAAGATCAGGATATCCTTTTTCAAAAAACCAAGGTTCCCAATACCAATTTAAATTTTTACCTGTACCGTTGTTAAAGGAATAAAAGAAATCATATGGTCCAGGATGCTTATGATTCCAATTGTTCATATAGTTGTGTAAACCTTTTAAGAATAATTCATCTCCAAGTAGATTTCTTAAATAATCATAAGCTTGTCCTGGTCTGGAATAAGCTGAAACAGAATAAGAGAATCCATTTAGTAAATTTGCAGGAATCATTAACGGCATATCCATTTCATTACCGGCAATAAAACTATAAAACTTTGTATTATTTCTTCGGGCATTATATTTGCCATATTCTGTTTGAAAATCAAAAGGAAGCATTTGTGCCCATCCTTCGTCCATAAAAGCATATTTCTTTTCATTTATTCCCATATAAAAAGGCATATACTGGTGAGCAATTTCGTGAGATGTTACCCCTACTGTTCTTTCCCATGTAGAAGCACTGCCATCATTTATTAACATTGGATATTCCATTCCCCCTTGACCATTAAAAACAGTTAAACTAGGAAATGGAAAAGGTACAGCCGGCATTTTTGTGGAAAAATATTTAATTGATTGTTTAGCAATTTCTGCAACATCTTTAAAATCTTCTGATTCTTTTTTATAAACTGCAGAAATAAAAACTCTTCTATCTGTTGTTGCATCAACAGTCAAACCGACTGCATCCCACAAATAATGATCACTTGTTCCAAATACAAAATCAGGAACACTTTCTGCTTTAAAATGCCAGGTGTTAAATTCAGAATTATTATAATAAATATCACCAGTATTAATATCTTCCGCATTAACTATTGTTAAAACATCATTTGATTTATGTGCATCATTATATCGACTTAAATATTTCTCTTTTAATAGATCATTAGAATTTTGTAGTACACCTGTTCCCCAAACTCCAAATTTATTAGGTACAGTTATACTAACATCATAGTTAGAAAAATCATTGTAAAATTCCTGAGTACCGTTAAAAGGAATTATATCCCAGCCGTCAATATCATCATATACTGCAACTTGAGGATACCAATACCCAATCAAAAAAGATGTGGAATCATAAGTGCCCATTCTATCTGAATCAGTATTAGGAATTATAAAGCTCCATTTTATTTTCATTTCTACTGAAGATTTAGAAGAAATTGATGAATCAAGAATAACAATAAAATTAGTCCCTCTATCTTGAACCTTCTTCTTGTTATTAAGATCAATTTTTACTCCCCCGATTGTCATATCAGAAATTATGTCACCATCAGTAATAATTTCTTTATTAATTCCACGGCTTCTTGCACTTCCAATTCTATTAATATTTTGATATAGTCTGAAAACAATTCTATCTATTTCTTTTGGACTATTATTATGATATATTATTGTTTCTTCCGCTTCAACTAATCTAGTTGTCGGAGTAACTTTAACATTAATTTTATAATCTGAATAATTCTGCCAATAGTTTTTCCCAGGTTTTCCATCATAAGAACGAGTTCCTAAAACATATGCAGATTTAATATTTCTAGGCATGTAAAGATCATTTTGAGCAAAAATATTAAAATGCAGCATGCAAATAATTGCAATAGCATATACTACTGTTTTTAATGAAATTATTTTCATCTTTAATGTTACTCCAAAATATTATTAATAAATTTAACTGAAGAGAGAATCCCCTTTAGAATTTTTCTTTTTTTTATTAAATCTTTTATAAGCAAGATCAGTCGCTTCCCTTCCCCTTGGTGTCCTTTGTATAAACCCTTGTTGAATTAAAAATGGTTCATAAACTTCTTCAATAGTTCCTGGATCTTCATTTACTGCAATTGATAATGTGTTAAGACCAACCGGTCCGCCATTATAATTTTCAATTATTGTAAGGATAATATCTTTGTCCATTTCATCAAGTCCGAATTCATCAACATCTAAAGCAGTTAAAGCTTTGTGCGCAGTTTCAATATCAATAGTTTTCTTGTTATCAAAATCAGCAAAGTCTCTTGTTCTTTTTAATAGCCTGTTACAAATTCTTGGTGTGCCTCTGGATCTTTTTGCCAATTCAATAGAAGCATCCTCATTCATATTAATATTCAAAATTCTTGCAGAACGCATAATAATTTTATTTAAAGTATCAGCTTCATAATAATCCAGTCTGAATTTTATTCCAAATCGGTCGCGGAGAGGTGAAGTAAGCATACCAGCTCTTGTAGTAGCTGCAACCAAGGTGTATTTTGGTAAAGATATTTGAACTGAACGAGCATTTGGACCTGAATCAATCATTATATCTAATTTGTAATCTTCCATTGCTGAATAAAGATATTCTTCAATTACAGGACTTAACCTGTGAATCTCATCAATAAATAAAACCGAATTTTCTTCGAGTGTTGTTAACAAACCAGCAAGGTCACCGGGCTTTTCTAAAACTGGACCTGATGTTGTTTTTATTTTAACACCCATTTCATTTGCAATAATATAGGCTAGAGTTGTTTTGCCTAATCCGGGAGGGCCGGTAAGCAGAACATGATCTAATGCTTCCTCTCTTTTTTTAGCGGCGGTAACAAAAACATTTAAGTTTTCGGTTATACTTTTTTGTCCTCTAAAATCTGATAAAATAACCGGACGAAGTGACTCTTCGAAAATCTTTTCTTTTTCTGTCAATTTAGAATTTGTAGTTTCAGATTTACGCATATTTTAAGTTGTAATTACTGGGTTCTTTAATTTAATCATCCTAATTGAAATAACCATGCCAATCATCAAAATTATCATTATAAGAGCTCCGACTAATGACTTCAAAGGATCTAAACTGTTACCAAAAAATAAATTTATTCCCAAATTCCACGGACTACCGTAAAGTATAATTAAATGAATAAAATAAATACTAAGAGTGTGCCTGCCAATCTGAATTAAAATATTCGGAATCTTATTAACTTTTACTGCAACCATACTGAAAATTGAATTTAAAATTAGGACTAATCCGAGTCTGTAAAATATTAAATTGGGACTGTTGCCCCAAAAATCACTTTTCCCAATTAACGCAACCTCTATTCTGTCACCAATAAAAGCAGAAATAATTAGAAATGCACCTAATATAAAAAGCATAATTCCAAATTTAAGTTTGAAATGGTCTCCATGGTGAGTGGCTAAATAATTCCCTAATATTCCACCAAAAAATATATATGAACACCAAGGAAAAAGTGGAAAATTTGAACCGGTACCTATATATAAATAACCTGCAATTTGTATTGGTAAATATTCCTGCCAATTTACAGATTGCATAAACGGATTTAAGAAAACAAATAACAGACTAATTGATACAAATAAATAAGCAGGTTTAATTTTTAATTTTTCTGATAAATATAATATTATAATAAGAAATAAAATTCCGAAACCAATTAGTTGAAGAACATCTATCGCAAAAAATTCTTTCCATTGAGTAGCAGTAACAATTGAAAAATCAATGAGTGATGCGGTGGGATAGTGAAGAACATAACCTAAAAAAACTAATAATATAAATCTCTTTAAACCCTTTTTCACTCGTGGATTTTCTTTTGCATTTTTACCCTGTAAAACAAAAAGATATGTAAATACGGTACCGGCAGTAAAAAGAAATATGGGGGCTGTCATTCCCCGCATAAAGTTCCACCCATAATAAAATAATGATTCTCCATTTCTAAATTGATTTGAAAGCAGCATATCAATGGTATGCCCCTGAACCATCATTAGCACAGCAAATGCTCTTATTAAATCTAAAAAGATTATTCTTTTATTCAATTAGATATCAATTTATTAAAAAGTAAAAAAATAATAATACTAAAATTTAAAATAAAGAATGAACAAATTAATTATGGAATTGTAAAGATTTAATTAAGAGGATGGGTTAAATAAAAAGGTGTCACAGACAGTTCCATGACACCCATATAAAGATTTACTTTTTATCTTTGCCTTTTTCTTTTTCTTCGTCAATTACTTCATAAGAAGCATCCTGAACTTCATTCTCATCTTTTTTTTCTTTGCCCTTTTTAGCTTTCCCGTTATCACCGGGTGCACCTTGAGCTTGTGGGTCTGCCCCCTGTTGTCCGGTATTTGCCTGTGAGTATAGTTCAGAAGCTACAGCACTCCATACTTTATTTAAAGACTCTGTAGCAGATTTAATCTGATCCGAATTATTAGTTGCAATTGCATCTTCTACTTTTTTAATCTCAGCTTCAAGTTTAGATTTAGTATCCGCAGACATTTTATCTTTCATTTCTTCAATCTGCTTTTTGGTCTGAAATACTAAACTATCAGCTTGATTTTTGATATCAATACCTTCTTTTTTCTTCTTATCTTCTGCAGCATGTTCTTTAGCATCTTTTTTCATCTTTTCAACTTCATCATCAGAGAGACCGCTGGAAGAAGTAATTCTAATACTTTGTTCTTTACCGGAAGCTTTATCTTTAGCGGCAACATGCAAAATACCATTAGCATCAATATCAAATGTTACTTCAATTTGTGGGACTCCTCTTGGCGCCGGTGGAATTCCATCAAGGTGAAATCTACCTAAAGTCCTATTATCAGCTGCCATAGAGCGTTCACCTTGTAAAACATTAATCTCTACAGATGGCTGGTTATCAGCAGCAGTTGAGAATGTTTCACTTTTCTTTGTAGGAATTGTTGTGTTAGGTTCAATTAATTTTGTCATTACACCACCAAGTGTTTCAATACCAAGTGAAAGTGGAGTAACATCAAGTAATAAAACATCTTTTACATCACCTGTTAAAACACCACCTTGAATAGCTGCACCGACAGCAACTACTTCATCCGGATTAACACCTTTATGAGGCTCTCTTCCAAATAGATCTTTTACTAGTTCTTGCACCATTGGTATTCTAGTAGAACCACCAACTAAAATAACTTCATTTATATCTGAAGCAGAAATTCCGGCATCCTTAATTGCTGTTTCACAAGGAATTTTTGTTCTCTTTACTAAGTCGTCAATTAAAGATTCAAATTTAGCTTTTGATAAATTTAAATTTAAATGTTTTGGTCCTTCTTGTGTTGCAGTAACAAACGGTAAATTTATATCTGTTGTAGTTGATGATGATAATTCTATCTTTGCTTTTTCTGCAGCTTCTTTTAATCTTTGTAATGCCATAGGATCATTTCTTAAATCAATGCCATCAGATTTTTTAAATTCTTCAGCAATCCAATCAACCACTCTCTGATCAAAATCATCGCCTCCTAAATGTCCGTCACCGTTAGTTGATTTAACTTCAAATACACCGTCTCCCAATTGTAAAATTGAAATATCAAATGTACCACCGCCTAAATCATAAACTGCGACAGTATGATCAGAAGTTTTTTTGTCTAATCCATACGCAAGTGCGGCGGCAGTAGGTTCGTTTATAATTCTCTTAACTTTTAAACCTGCAATTTCTCCAGCATCTTTTGTTGCCTGTCTTTGTGAATCGTTAAAGTAAGCAGGTACCGTAATAACTGCTTCTGTTACTTCTTGTCCCAAATATTCCTCAGCAGTTTTTTTCATTTTTTGTAATGTCATTGCGCTAATTTCAGGTGGTGAATAAACTCTGTCACCAATCTTAATTCTAGCTGTATTATTATCACCGCTTACAACTTCATAAGGTACTTTAGTCATTTCATCTGTAACTTCACTCATAAACCTTCCCATAAATCTCTTTACAGAAAAAATTGTATTTTTTGGATTTGTTACAGCTTGTCTTTTAGCCGGTTGTCCAACTAGTCTTTCTCCATTTTTAGCAAATGCAACTACCGAAGGAGTAGTTCTTCCACCCTCGGAATTTGGTATAACTACGGGGTCATTACCTTCCATTACTGAAACGCAGGAATTTGTAGTTCCTAAATCTATTCCTATTATTTTTCCCATTATATTTTTTCTCCTTTACTTAAATGAGCAATTATGCTCTATTCTATATTATATTTTTTTTAATTTATTTTCTTTACATTTCAATTTGAAATTTTATTAATTGACATAACTAACAATAATATTTGTTTCATATTCCCAATTATAATGCCAATGGTTATTAGATGCTAAATGCTTATATTATAAGACTTTAAAGATAATATGTATATTTTGCAATTTGACAACTGTTATGGCGTTTGTGACTATTTGGCAGAACATTGATTTTAATGTCACAAATGTTGACATATTAACTAAATTATAGCAATTTATTAGATATTAAGTATGTTTGATCTTAATCTGTTCGATGTAAAATTAGAAACTTCAACTCTTGGAAGAAATTTTATTTATTTAGAAGAAATTGATTCTACAAATTCATTTATTCTAGATAAAAAAAATAAAATTGAACTAGACGGTTCAATAGTTTTGGCAGAAAAACAAACAAAAGGAAGAGGTAGAAGAGACAGAGTATGGTATAGTGAAAAAGGGTTGAACCTAAATTTTTCAATATTAATAACTGATAAAAAATTATTATCAAAGAATTTAAATTTTCTAAATTTAGGTTTGTCCCTTGTAATTTCTAATTCTATTGATAATTTATATTCTGTTCAATCAAATGTAAAATGGCCTAATGATGTTTTAATTAAAGGGAAAAAAACTGCAGGCATTTTATTAGAATCAAGTTCTAAAGGAAGTTCTATTGAAAAACTTATAATTGGCATTGGAATAAATGTAAACCAAACATCTTTTATGGGGGAATTTAATCTTTCTCCAACTTCATTAAAATTAGCTACTAAAAAAAATATCGAAAGGGAGAAACTTCTTGCTGAAATTCTTAATAATTTAGAAGATATTATTAATAGAATTAGAGTAAACCCAAAAAGTATTTTAGAAGATTGGATAAATAAATGTGATTCAATCGGAAAAAGGATTGATGTAAATCAGGATGGAAAAATTTTAACCGGGATATTTGAAGAACTTGACGAAAATGGATTTTTACTTTTGAGAGTAAAAGATAAATTAACAAAAATATATTTTGGTAATACCAGTTTAGGATAAAAATGTTTTTAGCAATTGACATAGGTAACACAAAAATAAAATCTGCTTTATTTGAAAACGATGATTTAAAAAATTTCTACAAAGTTGATAATATTGATGAATTGATCAATTCACTTAAAAATAAAAAAATTGATAAAGCATATATCTCATCCGTAGCTCCTGATACAACTTTCCAAATGGAAAAATATCTAAAAGAGAAATTGAATATCCCAGTTTTTATCATCAATGCTTATTCAGAATTTAATTTAGAATTAAATTATGACTCTATTGAAACATTGGGAATTGACAGACTTTGTTCATTAGAAGGTGCTTTATATCTTTATAAAAAATCCGAGAGAGTAGCTCAATTAGATAGCGGTGTTTTTCTTGTTACAGTTGATTGCGGAACAGCGACTACAATAAACATTGTTAAAAGTCCAAATATATTTATTGGTGGTATGATAGCCCCTGGATTTGATACAATGATTAATAGCCTTAATATAAATACAGCACAGTTACCTGTAATAGATAAAAGTGAACTTACATGGGATATTGGTAACGATACAAATACCTCTTTAGCAAGTGGAATTATGAATTCAGTAGTTGGTTTAATTGAAAGAGCTCTTAAAATTTTAAAAGAAGATTATGGTGCAACTAAAATTTCGATTTATTTAACAGGTGGAAATGCCAATATTATATCTGATTTTTTAAGTGCTGAACATCAAGTTGAAAAATCATTAGTATTAATAGGAATTAAAGAAATTTATAAATTGAATAAAGTGTAAATAAAATTTGTAATTATTTTTAAGATTGTTTTAGAATTGTAATTCTGAATTTATTCCAGAAATTATTGATTATAAAGTAGATAAACTTGAGATTCTGAAACAAATTCAGAGTGACAAATAATAATCATGAAGGATTAATATGAAAAAAAATGGAAAAACAAATGTATGTTTAAGTTGTAATACAACAGAAAATGAAATACCACTTATAAAATTAACATACTCTAAACAACCGGCTTATATATGCTCACATTGTCTGCCACTTTTAATCCATCATCCCGAGGAATTAATAGGTAAATTAAAAGGCGCAGAGAACATACCTGCGGCATCACCTGATGAGTAAACGCTAATATATAATTAACAATTGATAATCCTATTATCAATCAATCGTGTTTTACCAATTTTGCAAGCTACTAAGATATAATAGCTTCGTCCCTTCTCAAGTTTATCAGCAATAATAAAGCTATCTGAATGAACAATACTTACATAATTTAAATCAGAACTTTCTACAAAATTGATTATCTTTTTCATTTCAGTTAAAATATTGGCTGTACTCTTTTCACCTTTTTTAATCAACTCTTCTGCAATTGTTAAAGATTTACTTAACACCAAGGCATCCTGTCTTTCATTTTCGTTTAGGTAAATATTTCGTGAACTCATTGCCAATCCATCTTTCTCTCTTACAATAGGGCAAACATTAACTTTTATATTATACTTTAGATCTTTAACCATCTGCTTTATTACTGCAGCTTGTTGCGCATCTTTTTGCCCGAAGTAAGCATTATCTGGATTCACACAATTAAACAACATTGCAACAACTGTAGTTACTCCCTTAAAATGAGTGGGCCGAAATTTTCCTTCAAGTATTTTAGAGATTTCATTTACTTCAACATAGGTTTGAAAATCATTTGGATAAAAATCTTCTGAATTGGGAAAAAATAAATAATCTGTACCGGCTTTTGTCAAAAGAGATTTATCATTTTCTAAATCTCTTGGGTAAGAAGAAAGATCTTCAGATGGTGAAAATTGTGTAGGGTTTATGAATATGGAAACAATTGTAATATCATTATTTTTTTTGGATTCATTTATAAGAGAAATATGACCTTGATGGAGGAAACCCATAGTAGGAACAAATCCAATAGATTTTCTTTCTTGCCTAATTTTTTTTGTTAATGAATGGATTTCATCTATAGATGAAATAATGCTTGGCAGTTGATGCATCAGTCAAGAAGATTTAACACATTTGAAATAGTTTCTTTAAGTTCTTTTCTATGCGCAATAATATCTACAAAACCTTGTTCTAATAAAAATTCCGATCTTTGGAATCCCTTTGGTAAATCTTTACCAATAGTTTGCTTAATAACTCTTGGACCGGCAAATCCAATAAGTGCATTAGGTTCTGCAATATGTATATCCCCAAGCATTGCATAGCTTGCAGTTGTACCGCCAGTAGTTGGGTCAGTTAAAACTGAAATGAATGGAACTTTTTCATCTGCAAGCCTAGCAAGTCTGGAACTTGTTTTAGCCAACTGCATAAGTGAGTAACAACCTTCCATCATTCTAGCACCACCGCTGGCAGATAAAATAATTAAAGGAAGTTTACTTTTATAAGCTTTATCAATCACTCTGGCAATTTTTTCTCCAACAACAGAACCCATGCTGCCACCAATGAATTTAAAATCCATACAGGCTAATGTAACTGTTCTTCCATTTATCTTTCCTGTTCCGGTAATTACTGCATCATTTAGTCCGGTTTTTTTAATTGTCTCTTTAATTCTGTCTTTATATTTTTTTGTGTCTTCAAATCTAAGAGGATCCGCAGATTTCATTTTTCTATCCATTTCTTTAAATGAACCTTTGTCCAAAAGAATATTTATATATTCATTACTTCCAATTCTAAAATGATAACTACATTTAGAGCAGGTCCAAAGATTTTCTGTAAGATGTTTTGTATGCACTATTTCTGAGCATTTAGGGCATTTTTCCCACAGACCATCCGGTAAATCTTTTTTTTGTGAATCAGGCGATATATTTTGTTTAGCTCTTCTGAACCAAGACATTTTTTACTCTATTACATCTGCATAAATATTTAGATAAGTCTTTTGTTTAAGAGGATCATTAGAAGTAACTCTAACAGATCTTCTTGTTTTACCTAATTGTGTAGTTGAATCGAATTCAACCTTTATTAAACCTTCTCCTCCGGAGGGAATTTCATTACTGCTCATAATTGCTGCTGTGCATCCACAAGAGGATTTCAAATTTGTAATTTTTAAAGTTGTTTTTCCTTTATTTATAAATTTGAATCCGAAAAATTTTACTTCCCCTTTTTTAACAACACCAAAATCATAAGTCATAGATGGAAAATATATTTCCGGAACATTTGCGTCTGTTTTTACTTTAAGTTCTTTTACATTTATAAATGCTTTTACAGTTAACTGAAAACTTGGATTATTCTTAGAATTGGATAAAACGGTAATATATTCCATTTGTTCCCTTTCTCTAACATCAGGGTTGTATTGAATATATAACTCAGTAGAATCATGAGGAGCAATAACTTTATTAAATAATCTGGTTTGAACACTGAATGAAGAAACATTAACGGCAGTAATTCTAAGTGTATCATTCCCTTCGTTATAAATTTCAAATTTATCATAAACCTGTTTGTTTTGTTCAACTTTACCAAAATCTATAACCATAAAATCTGAACTTATTTCAGCATATTTCTCTTGAGCATAAACTGATAATACAGAAACTAAATAAACTAATAATACTTTTTTGATCATCTTATTTTCTCACTAAAAAATTTTTTAGATAATTTGGTTCTAAAAAATCATAATCATCTGTTTTAAAATCCTTACCATATAATTTACACCATTTTGCAATATAATATGACTCAGGAGCTCCTAAATTAATGAAAATATTGTTAACAAATTGATTTTCAAGGGAAGTAATATTTGTAATTATTGCTTCATTTTCAATTTTATTTTTCAAATTATCTATTTTTATTACTTCTAACGGTAAAATAGTTTTAATTAAATCTTTAGATATTCTAATTTTACTAAAATAGGCTTCATCAGAATTCACTCTTTCAGCAATAATAATTTTTGTATTATTCTTAAAATATTTTGTTACTTGAAGTGAAATTGCTTCAAATGTTGGAACCGGTACGATGGGTAGATTACTTCCCATTGCAATTCCTTTTGCAGCTGAAAGTCCTATCCTAAGTCCTGTAAATGAACCCGGTCCAATTGAGACTGCAATTTCTTTAACTTCTTTAATATCAAAACAAGCTGATTTTAAAACATATTCTATAGATGAAAATATTTTTTCAGAATGGGAATTTTTTAAATTGATATTTGATTCAAAATATTTCTCATCAGAAAAGTAGAGACATACACCACATTTTTTCTCTGAAGTTTCTATTGCTAATATTGGTCTAGAATCATTCATATTTTTTGAATTCAATAGTCCTTGTTAAATCAGAATTTAATTTAAAATTTATTTCTATTCTCTTTTTAGGAAGAACATCTGCAAATAAATTTCCCCATTCAATAAATGATATTGATTCAGTATCATTTAGATATTCTTCAATTCCTATGTCATATAGTTCTATAATTTTTTTAATTCTATAAAAATCTAAATGATAGAATTTCCCTTTACCAAAATATTCGTTAACAATTGCAAAAGTTGGACTGCTTACATCGTCAACTTCAAAATATTTTAAAACTTTTTTTACAAAAAAAGTTTTTCCCGTCCCTAAATTCCCATTTAATACAACAAGATCACCAATATTAATCTCATTTGAAAAAATTTTTGCCAATCCTGTAGTTTGATCTTCATTATTTGCAATATGCCTTGAAGGAAAAAACATATTACTATTTTGGCTCCATTTTTATAATAGGTAATAGCATTTCTTCCATAGAAATTCCTCCAAGCTGAAATGTGTCTTTATAATATGTTAAATACTTATGGTATTCAGTTGGATAAACAAAATAATAATCTTCTTTAGCAATTATATAATTTATAGTAAAACCTGATCTTGGTAATTTAAAATCTTCTGGATCTTTAATATAAATTGCATGCTTATTATCTACCTTTAGATTTCTGCCGTATTTAAATCTTAAATTAACAGCTGCATCCCTATCCCCTAATACTTTTGCACCTCTTAATGCTCTAATGCTTCCATGATCAGTTGTAATAAAAACTTTCGCATTTGGGATTTTTGCAATTTCTTTAAAAGTAGAATATAAAGATGAATGTCTAAACCAAGTTTGTGTTAAAGAACGATATGCGGATTCATCCGGCGCAATTTCTTTTAATAAATCTGAATCAGATCTTCCGTGTACAAGCATATCCAAAAAATTTACAACTATTGCTGTAAAGTGATTGTTTTGATATGAAAGAATATTCCTTTCAAAATTTCTACCAACTTCAGGGTCAATTATTTTTATGTACTGAAGGTCGCTTCTTAATTTTATGTTTTCTCTTTCTAAATATTTTTGAAGTAAATTTTTTTCATATTTATTCATACTTTTTTCATCTGAAGTTTCAGAGATCCAAAGGTCCGGATACATTTTTTCAATTTCAGAAGGAAATAATCCGCTGAACAAAGCATTTCTAGAATATGGTGTAGCTGTTGGTAATATTGAATAATAATAGTTTCTTGTCATGTTATAATCATTCAACAATAATTTCTCCATTATCATCCATTGATCTAGTCTTAAACAATCGAGTACAAAAAAGAATACAATTGATTTACCATCATTCAAATAAGAATTAACATATTTTGAAATAATTCTGTTTGAAAGAACCGGGGTTTCATTTACTTGAGGGTTATTTACCCAGCTTTTATAATTATTTTCTATAAATTTTGAAAATTGTTTGTTTGCTTCTCGTTTTTGTTCAGTTAATGTTTGTCTTAAATCAACCTCCGGATGTTCGTCTAATTCCAAATCCCAATTAACTAATTTCAAATAGATTTCTTTCCACTCTTGAAAATCTAAATTAGTTAATAATGCTTGAGATATTGAATTGAAATCCTGAAGATAGTCTTTTGCTGTATATTCACTTGATATTTTCTTACCCTGTAATATTTTTTTACAAACAAGAAATACTTGACTTGGGTTTACAGGTTTGGTTAGGTAGTCACTAATCTTTCCACCAATTGCTTCGTTCATTAGTGATTCTTCTTCACTTTTGGTTATCATTACAACGGGTAAATTTGGATCAATTTCTTTCAGTATTCCCAAAGTTTCAAGCCCACCCATTCCTAACATCATTTCATCTAAAAAAATCAGATCATATTTATTTTCTTTTGTTTTGGTAATAGCGTCTTCGCCATTGGTAGCAGTATCAACAATAAAACCTTTTTCTGTTAAAAATAAAACATGAGATCGAAGTAATTCAATTTCGTCATCTACCCATAAAATCTTACCTTTTTGCATTTATATACCTCACTTTTTA